>Ga0066639_10001290_pt1 | contig 22262 bp, 29 predicted proteins | sample CryGeyCG2114_010_2_FD_59504 | JGI IMG/M metagenome (GOLD analysis project Ga0066639, IMG submission 59504) | Groundwater microbial communities from aquifer - Crystal Geyser CG10_big_fil_rev_8/21/14_0.10 | ecosystem: Environmental > Aquatic > Deep subsurface > Groundwater | place: USA: Utah...
AAGTTCTTTAGCTTTGGCAACAGTAGTTGTAATACGACCGTGCTCAACAAGAGAAGTGACTAAGCCACGTAATAAAGCTCTTCTTGCGTTGGGTCTTCTGCCAAATGTACTTACCTGAGCGCGATGTTTCATTTCCTACTCCAATATTTTACGCATCTTTCCTATTATTTGTATCTGGATCCCATCCAGGAGGCGGCCATCCCTCTACCTTCATGCCCAATGACAATCCCATTTCTGACAGAATTTCTTTAATTTCATTTAAAGACTTCCTACCGAAATTTTTTGTCTTCAGCATTTCGGCCTCAGAACGAGTTACTAGCTCACCTATAAAACGAATATTTGCATTTTTTAAACAATTTGCACTTCTAACTGACAGTTCCAAATCATCAACAGATCTGAAAAAGTTTTCATTCAAAGTAGGAGTGTCATGAGTTTTTTCTACCTCACGAGGCTCAGATGCTTCATCAAAATTAATGAACACTTGTAACTGTTCTTTCATAATTTTAGAACCCAAAGCCACTGCTTCTTCTGGCTTTAATGAGCCATCGGTCCAAACTTCAAGACTTAAAGAATCATAGTCAGTACGTTGACCAACACGTGCTAAACCAATTTGATAATTAACTCTTCGAATTGGACTATAAAGGCTATCTACTGAAATGAAGCCAACCGGCAAGTCTTCCTTTTGACCCTCAGCCGAAACATAGCCGCGACCAAACCTAACAATGAGTTCACAATTAAAATTGGCACTGTCCATCAAAGTTGCAATATGTTGTTCAGGGTTTAAAACTTCAACTTTATCATTCGTTACAATGTCTGCAGCTGTAACACGACCTGGGCCCTTCTTTTGAATGCGCACAGTTTGTGGAGCTGAATCATACTGACGAAAACGAACTTGCTTTAAATTTAAAATAATATCAGCCACATCTTCCATTACATCTGGAACAGTGGTGAACTCATGTAAGACACCATCAATGCGCACAGCTGCAACAGCTGAACCCATCATAGAGCTCAATAAAATTCTTCTTAAAGAGTTGCCAAGGGTTACTCCATAACCTCTTTCAAGGGGGCGAACAACAAACTTACCATAATCTGTTGATAAAGAGTCTCTATCAACCTCAAAACCTTTAGGTTTAATAAGTTCATTCCAAAATTTATAATAGTGCTGCTGCATATTCACCTCTAAGTGTTTGTCAATTAACGAGAGTAGTATTCAACAATCATGTTTTCTTCTAGCTGAAGCCCTATGTGCTCTCTAGAAGGAATTTCTTTTACTGTACCTTTAAAGCTAGCGTGATCGACCTCCAACCAGCTAGGAGTCTCGCGTCTTTTTGCCACCTCAATAGAGGCTAACACGCGAGTCATTTGTCGACTTTTTTTAGTGACCTCAATGCTATCTGCCGGCCAAACTTGAGCTCCAGGCAAATTCACTCTCTGCCCATTCACCAAAATGTGGTTATGCTTTACCAACTGCTGCGCCTCACGACGGCTTGAAGCAAATCCAAGCAAGTACACAGTGTTATCTAAACGAGTTTCCAATCTTCTTAACAAAGCAAGTCCTGTCTCACCAGACGCCTTGGAAGAGTCAGCAAAATACTTTCTAAACTGTCTCTCAAAGACACCATAATATCTTCTTGTTTTCTGCTTTTCTCTTAACTGCAAAGCATACTCACTAAATTTTAATCTTGATTGGCCATGCTGTCCGGGAGGATAGCCTCTTCGCTCAAAAGAACATTTATCAGTATAACAACGCTCGCCTTTAAGAAAAAGCTTCGTTGTTTCTCGACGACAATATTTGCACGCACTTTCAACTATACGACTCACAAAAGATCTCCTTTAAATTCTTCTACGCTTAGGTGGGCGACAGCCATTATGGGGAACTGGAGTCATATCTCTTAGGCTATTTACACGAACACCGGCAGCAGCAAGAGCTCTAACAGCTGGCTCACGACCTGCACCAGGGCCTTTAACAAAAACAGCAAGAGAACGAATACCACTTTCCATAGCTCGCTTAACGGCATCCTCTGCTGCCATCTGAGCAGCAAAAGGTGTCCCTTTTCGGCTACCTTTAAAGCCCATACGGCCGGCACTTGACCATGTCAAAGTGCCACCCATGGGATCAGTGATGGTTATGATTGTATTTCCAAAGCCAGCAAAAACGTAGCAGTTACCTTGGACAACATTTTTTTTAACTTTTTTCTTAGGGGCTTTAGCAGTTGCTGTTGCCATTAACTACTCCTTATACAGCTTTCTTTTTATTAGCTACAGTTTTACGAGGGCCTTTTCGAGTGCGGGAATTACTTTTAGTGCGCTGACCACGAACAGGTAAACCTTTACGATGACGAACTCCACGATAAGAACCAAGGTCCATCAATCGCTTGATTGCAAGTCCAATATCACGTCGTAAATCACCCTCTACAGAAATATTTTTCTCAAGGAACTCTCTGATTTTTGCAACGTGGGCATCAGTTAGTTCATCAGTACGCATCTGTTGCTCAATACCAACATAAGCACAAATGTTTTTAGAAGTCGTACGACCAATTCCATATATATATTGAAGAGCTACTTCAACACGTTTATTTCTTGGTAAATCAATACCAGCAATACGAGCCATGTTTAACCCTGCCTCTGTTTATGTTTAGAGTTCTCACATATCACGCGAATAACGCCTCTACGTTTGATCAACTTACACTTATTACAAATTTTTCTAACCGAAGCTCGAACCTTCATCCCATTGCTCCATCATTAAATGTCTAAGTCCGTAAACCCAAAAAAATCTTATATTGCAAAAACGCAAAATAAAAAACTAATTCATTCAAAACAAAATTAGTGCGGAAAATTAACATCCATACACCTCTCTTGTCCAGCTCTTAGGGGCTAAGATGATAAAATTATCTTCTCCAGCTCCTTAAAAACTTCATCCGTGCTTTTTGTGCCATCCAATTCCACCAAAAGGCCCATATTCTCATAAAAACTCTTTAGTGGCTTAGTAGACTCTTCATAAACCTTAATTCTATCTCTAATCACCGATTCTTTATCATCTTTACGCTGTAGGAGCTCTTCTCCACACTTATCACATTTACCAGCTGTTTTTGGAGGCAAAGCTGTGATATGAAATGTGGCTCCACAATTTTTACATATTCGTCGTCCAGTTAAACGCTCTACCAAAAAACTCTCTGGAACATTTAAAAAAACAGCTTTTCCAAGAGAAAAACCTTCACTTTTTAATAAGCCTTCCAAAGCCTCAGCTTGAGGTAAAGTCCTTGGAAACCCATCTAAAATAAAAGCCTGTCCCTCCAGACCATTCAAAACATCTCTTACTAAATCTATGGTCACTGAATCTGGCACCAGTTGCCCAGCATCTAAGTAAGATTTAGCTAAACGGCCGAGCTCAGTTTCAGACTTAATTGCATTTCTGAACAAGTCCCCAGTGCTAATATGACGCATTTTTAACTTTGTCTTTAATAATTCAGACTGGGTTCCTTTGCCCGCACCAGGAGGGCCAAAGAGTAAAATATTCAAATTCTAACCCTCCGACTACGAACCTTAGCCCCTCTCATGAAGCCTTCATACTTTTGAGTGATTAGATAAGATTGAATCTGCTGAGTAGTATCTAAAGCAACACCAACTAAAATTATTAGACTAGTACCACCAAAGTAAAATTGAATATTCATGCTTGAAATAAGTAAAGTTGGGAGAACGCAAATTACACTCAAATAGATAGCCCCACCAACACTAAGTCTATCAATAACTTTTTGGAGATATTCAGCAGTTGGCTTGCCGGCACGAATTCCAGGAACAAAACCACCATATTTTTTTAAGTTATCAGCAACATCATCTGGTTTAAATTGAATTTGTACGTAGAAAAATGTGAAGAAAACTATTAGCGCAACAAAGAGAACATTATAAATAACACCGTCGTGTCTTAATGCGGCCTGGAATCCTGACATTTTATCAGCTGGTAAAAACTGACCAATAAGCGATGGGAACATAAGCAAACTACTGGCAAAAATAGGAGGAATAACTCCAGAAAAGTTTAGCTTCAAAGGCAGATGACTAGATGGAGCTCCCATTGGCTGACGACCAGCACCCCTCTGAGAGTACTGTACGGGGACTCGACGCTGACCAACTTCTAAAAAAATCACTAAACTAATAATGGCAATCATGAAAACTAAAAGGCCAATGGCTAAACCAAAGTTCATTTGGCCACTCATAACCATTTTATAAGTATGATAGGTGCCCGATGGAATTCCGGCAGCAATGCCTGAAAAAATAATTAAACTAGCTCCATTACCAATACCGCGCTCAGTGATTTGCTCACCTAACCACATGATAAAACATGTACCCGCAGTCAACGTGATAATAGTCATCACCTCAAACGGCAAAAAACCTACCTGAGGAGAAAGAACAAACGACTGACCTTGAAAGTTGGAATACTTAAGAAAAGAACTAATTCCGTAACCTTGGATAAGTGCCAAAACTACCGTTCCATATCGAGTGTACTGATTAATTTTTTTACGACCCGGCTCACCCTCTTTTTGAAGAGCTTCTAAGTAGGGAACAACAGAGGTGAGTAGTTGGAAAATAATAGAGCTCGAAATATAAGGCATGATACCCAAAGCAAAAACACTAAAGCGCTCTAAAGCTCCGCCAGAAAATAAATTAAATACGCCAAATATTCCACCACCCTGTGATTTAAAAAACTCACTAAGGACAGCACTATTCACACCAGGAGTGGGGACATGTACACCAATCCTATAAATAGCTAAAATGGCTAATGTAAAAATAATTCTACGACGTAAGTCCGCATTTGCAGCTAAATTTTCTATGGCCGACACTATTTTAAAACCTCAATTTGGCCACCAGCGGCCTCGATAGATTGTTTTGCCTTTTCACTAAAGCTATGTGCTTTAACTGAAAGTTTTTTTGTTAACTGACCCATACCAAGAATCTTCACTGGTCCACCCTTGATCAAACCAGCTTGCATCAAAGTTTCAGGAGTAACTTCACCATCCAAGCTGTCCAAATTCTTCAAGTTCACAATTTGGTACCGCATAGGATTCAAGCTTTTAAAACCAAACTTAGGCATCCGACGATGAAGTGGCATTTGTCCACCCTCAAAGCCCCTGCGAACACGTCCACCAGCACGAGCTAATTGGCCCTTATGCCCCTTGCCTGATGTTCCCCCCTGGCCGGAGGCATCACCACGCCCCAATCTTTTGGTAGATTTTTTCTCAGCGCCTTTAGCAGGACGCAATTCACTTAATAAACTCATTTTGACCTCACAGGGTTCACCTCTAGAAGGTGTTGAACTTTAAAAATTTGTCCTCTATTGGCAGGATTATCAGCAAGTATTACTTCAGACCCTCTTTTCCCCAAACCAATACTTCGCACAGTTTTAATTTGCGATTGGGTACAACCAATAATGCTTTTAACTAATTTAACTTTAAAGGTTTTTGACATAACTAAGCATCCTTTTTGCGAGCCTCGGCAATTTGCTCTGCAGTTTCTAGTTTCTTTAATCCGTTAATAGTTGCTCTTAAAGCATTATGCGGATTTCTTGTGCCTACACATTTTGTCAAAATATTTTTTACACCAGCAGACTCCAATACAGCACGGACAGCACCACCGGCAATAACACCAGTACCAGGAGCCGCCGGCATCATAACGACTTTTGCGGCACCAAAAGTACCAATGACCTGATGAGGAATCGTTCCATTAACGAGTGAAACTTTTTTAATTTGTTTTTTTGCGGTGCGCCCTGCCTTACCAATAGCCATAGGCACTTCATTTGCCTTACCAAGACCGTAACCAACCTCTCCTGCTTTGTTTCCAACAACGACTAATGCAGAGAACGAGAATCGGCGACCCCCTTTAACAACCTTAGCAACTCGGTTAATAGCTACAACTCTTTCTTCAAGATCGCTATTTAAGATTTCAGCCACAATTCCTCCTAAAATTTCAAACCGGCTTCACGAGCAGCATCTGCAAGAGCCTTAACGCGACCGTGATATATATAACCATTTCTATCAAACACAATAGTACTAATGTTTTTGGATATAGCTTTCTTAGCAATATCCTGTCCCACAAAAGCAGCAGCCTCTTTACCAGCCTTCTCTTTTGCACCCGTATTATTCAAAGTAGATGTAGAAAGCAAAGTCACACCGGTAACATCATCAATAAGCTGAGCATATATGTGCTTTAAGCTTTTAAATACAGAAAGCCTAGGTCGCTCACCCGTACCAGTCACTACCTTACGAATTCGCACCTTTTTCTTCATTCGATTAGCAGCTTTACTTGAAGTGCTTTTTCTAATCACCAATTTCATATAGACCTGCTTCCTTTATTTCGCCCCAGCTTTGCCGGCTTTACGTCGAATTCGTTCATCAGAGTACTTCACACCTTTTCCTAAGAAAGGCTCAGGAGGCCTAAAACCTCTTACTTTTGCAGCAACCTGTCCCACAAGCTCTTTGTCAGAACCCATAATATGAACAAGCGTGGACTTCTCAACTTTAACCTCAATACCATCTGGAATTGCATAAGCAATGGGATGGCTATAACCAAGAGATAATTCTAATTTTTTACCTGCAACATTCGCTCTATAACCAACACCTACAAGTTCTAATGAACGAGTAAAGCCTGTAGTTACACCAGTAACAGCATTCTGAATCAAAGCTCTGTACAACCCATGCAAGGCTCTTGAGTTTTGCTCATCGTCCTTACGAGTCAAAAGAATTTGATTACCATCAACTTTTGCAGCAATTTCAGGGCGCATACGAATAGTCTTCGATGCTTTAGTCCCTTTAATGACTACTTCATTCTTTGGTGTAATCGTAACATTCACACCTTGTGAGATAATAACTGGGGAACGACCAACTCTAGACATATTTCACCTACCAAACTGTGCAAAGGACTTCACCACCAAGGTCGCTCTTTTCAGCCTGAGCTCCACTCATTACACCCTTGCTAGTGCTTAAAATAGAAAGACCAAAACCTGATCTCACTTTAGGAATTTCTGTTTTTCCAACATAATAACGACGACCAGGCCGACTTTGACGACGAATTTCAGTGATAGTGGAGCGACCAGTTTCTCCATATCTTAAGTAAACCCTCATCATTCCCTGCCGACCATCTTTAACAACTTTAAAGTGCCGAATGTATCCCTCGTCTTTTAAGACTTGGGCAATACCAACACGCAGGTTACTACTAGGAATATCTGCCTTCTCATGACTAGCTGAGGCAGCATTTCTAATTCTAGTTAAAAAATCACCAACTGTATCCATTTTTGCTCCCTTAATTACCAGCTTGCCTTGGTTACACCAGGCAATAATCCACGAGATGCTGTCTTTCTAAAACACAAACGACACATCTGAAATTTTCTAATAAAAGCCCTCGGTCTGCCACAAAGTGGACATCGGTTGTACTGACGCACCTTAAATTTTGGCTTTTTTAAAGCCTTAACCGACATTGATTTTTTGGACACTTGAATACTCCTTATTTTTTCCTAAAAGGAAGACCAAGCTCCTCAAGCAGAGCGCGACCTTCAGCATCATTTTTTGCAGTTGTACAAATTGTAATATTCATACCACGAACTTTATCAACCTTATCGTAATCAACTTCAGGAAATACAATTTGCTCTTTCAGCCCCATATTGTAGTTTCCTCTGCCATCAAAACCCTTTGTAGGTAAACCACGAAAGTCTCTAACGCGCGGGAGACCTACTGAAACTAAACGATCTAAAAAGGACCACATTTTTTCACGTCTCAAAGTAACTCGAACGCCAATTGGCATGCCTTGACGTAATTTGAAGTTTGAGATGGCCTTTTTAGCTTTAGTAACCACAGGTTTTTGACCTGAAATTGTGGTAATGTCATCCACAACAGTGCTAATAACCTTAGAGTTTGAAGTCGCCTCGCCCACAGCCGCATTAATAACAATTTTTTCTAGCCTAGGAACTTGCATAGAGCTAGCAAAGTTAAACTTACTTTGAAGCGCCTTCACTATGTTTTCTTTATATTGTTGTTCTAAACGGCTCACAACCACACACTCCTTCAAATAACTTCTGGGGCCAAAGATACAATTTTAACAAACTGCTTCGATCGTAATTCTCGCGCTACAGGACCAAATATACGTGTTCCTACTGGCTCTTTATCTGCCTTAATAAGCACCGCTGAGTTATCGTCAAAACATATATAAGTTCCATCGGCTCTTCTTACTCTTCGTGTTGTTCTAACAACTACTGCTTTAGCTACATCACCTTTTTTAACTTTTGAGTTAGGTAGAGCCGCCTTAATAGAAACAACAATAATATCACCAAGAGAAGCCACGCGACGGCGAGAGCCACCAAGAACTTTAATACACATAACTTCGCGGGCTCCAGAGTTATCAGCTACTTTTAGACGGGTCTGCTGCTGTATCATATGTCAACACCCCTTTCCCCTGCCTTTACAAGTATACGAGCTAATCGCCACTTCTTAGTTTTACTAATCGGCCGACAGCCAACGATGCTTACTTTGTCACCGAGGGAAGCTTGACCTTTTGGATCATGCGTAGGGAATACCTTAGATGTTTTCATATACTTGCCATATTGGGGATGCCTATAAGTACGGAAGATTTCCACAAGAACAGTTTGATTCTGACTTGTGCCAACCACTTCCCCAATACTTTCACTTCTAATCTTTTTTTCCACAACCTACTCCATTAACTTTGCTGATAGTGCCGTCTTAAATCTTGCAATATCTCTTCTGATTTTTCGAATAACCAAAGGGTTATTAAGCTGACCCATAGTTCCCTTCATACGACTTTCAAAAAGGTCCAGCCGCATCTCTTTTACTTTCTTATTCAGCTCTTCAACAGAAAAACCTTTAATTTCACTATATTTCATACTTACTCCCGAGCTAAAAATCGTGTTCTAACAGGTAATTTATGGCTAGCTAAACGAAAGGCCTCTTCTGCTTGCTCTTTCGTGACACCATCCATTTCAAACAGCACACGTCCTGGTCTTATAGAGGCCACCCAATACTCTGGATTTCCCTTACCACTACCCATTCTTGTTTCAGCTGCCTTTTTTGTAATAGCTTTATGTGGGAAAATACGAATCCAAACCTTCCCACCTCTTTTGATATAACGGCTTATCGCAATACGACTAGCCTCTATTTGGCGAGCTGTAATCCAGCCATCCTCAAGGGATTGCAAACCAAAGGAACCAAAAGATACAGAAGAACCACGAAAGGCCATGCCTCTCCTACGTCCTTTATGCTGTTTTCTATATTTAACCTTTTTAGGACTTAGCACGTTGTGCCTCCTCTATTTCCTTTTTAGTCAAAATATCACCTTTATAAACCCAAACTTTAACCCCAATTAATCCGTAAGAAGTTAAAGCCTCCGCCGTACCATAATCAATATCTGCACGAAGTGTGTGTAGAGGAACACTCTTTTCTGTATACCACTCGGTACGAGCAATTTCAGCGCCATCAAGACGACCAGAAACCATAACCTTAACACCCCTAACCCCGCCGCGAATTGCAGCCTGAATAGCTTTCTTCAGGGCTCTACGCCAAGAGATACGCTTTTCTAATTGAAGAGCAATATTTTCGGCAATTAGGCTTGCCTCAATGTCTGGCTTTCTAATTTCTTGAATATTTAAAAATACTTCATTGCTAGTTAACCTTTGAACATCAGCTTTTAAGGCATCAATACCAGTTCCTTTTTTGCCAATAACTACACCGGGGCGAGCCGTGCTAATAATAATTTTAATCTTATTAGCAGCTCTTTCCATCTCAATTTTAGCAACACCTGCGTGTTTTAACTTTTTATGTAGGTACTTGCGAAATTTAAAATCTTCATGAAGGTTTTGAGCATAGGACTTTCCCTTAGCAAACCATCGAGAGTCCCAAGTCCTAATTACACCTACTCTAAAACCAATCGGGTTAACCTTTTGTCCCACGTTAATTACCTCTCATCCAAAACTAAATTGATGTGACTCATCTTCTTTTTAATGCCAGTTGCTCGTCCTTGTGCGCGAGGTGTCCAACGCTTAATAGTTGGCCCCTGATCAACAGTAACTGTCTTTACATAAAGATTATCTAGATCTATCGTTTGCCTCTGAGCTGCATTTGCAACAGCAGACTCAAGAAGCTTTTTAACTAAACCAGCAGTCTTCTTATTTAAGTAGGTCAAAGTTTTAATAGCTTCATTCACATCTTTTCCACGAATGAGATCAATAACAAGTCTTGCTTTTTGAGCACTCACTCTTGCGTAACGAAGTTTTGCTGTTACTTCCATTTTCATCTCCTCGTTAGCCGCCAGGCTTAGCAACGGCATGCGATTTTTTCTCAGAATGACCTGAGAAAGTTCTAGTGGGCGCAAACTCACCAAATTTATGACCAATCATGTTCTCAGTTACATAAACAGGAATAAACTTTTTCCCGTTATGAACCGCAAAAGTAAGTCCAACCGCCTCTGGAATCACAGTTGAACGCCTTGACCATGTCTTAATGACTTTTTTATCGCCCTTTTCTTTGGCCAAAAGTATTTTCTTCATAATATGGTCATCAACAAAAGGACCTTTTTTAATAGAACGAGCCACTCAGTTCACTCCTTTTTTACTTTCGTCTTCTAACAATCATCTGATTCGTACGTTTATTACTTCTTGTCTTATAGCCCTTACATGGTTGACCCCAAGGAGTCATAGGGTGGTTACCCTTTCCTCGGCCCTCACCTCCACCCATTGGGTGATCGATAGGATTCATCACTGTTCCACGAACAAAAGGACGAATATTCAACCAGCGACTACGACCAGCTTTTCCTATGGTAACGTTTTCATTATCAGTATTACCAACTTGGCCAATAGATGCTCTACACACACCTAAGATACGACGGACCTCACCAGAAGGAAGGCGCACCAAGCAATATTCACCCTCTTTGCCAACAAGTGAAGCTCCAGCCCCTGCACCACGCACCAACTGAGCTCCTTTACCTGGCCTAAGCTCTACATTATGAATCACAGTACCTGCAGGAATTCGTGCCAAAGGTAAGGAATTTCCCGGTTTAACATCCGCTTTATCGCTGGAAATAATGGTATCACCAATGTTTAAACCAATTGGTGAAATGATGTATGTCTTACGGCCATCTGCATAGTGAAGCAAAGCGATACGGGCTGTTCTGTAAGGATCATATTCTATGGCTGCAACTTTCGCAGGAATATCAATAATATCTCTTTTAAAATCAATGAGACGATATCTTCTTTTATGTCCGCCACCCTTATGGCGCATAGTAATTTGACCATGGTTGTTACGGCCAGCACTTCTGCTCAAGCGAATAGTTAAAGATTTTTCTGGAGTCGTTTTCGTGATTTCAGAGAAATCATGTCCTGTCATGTGACGGCGGCTCTTCGTATAAGGTCTATAATTCTTCACAGCCATTGATTACGCCCCCTCAAACATTTTAATTTTTTCGCCATCAGCCAAACGTACTAAGGCCTTTTTCCAATACTTCTTAGGAGCAATGTTGCGTCCTACAACTTTAGCTCGGCCACGACAAACCATAGTACGAACATTGGCTACTTTTACTTGAAAAGCTTTTTCAATAGCCGTGCGTACAATATCCTTACTGGCATCCATCGCAACTTCAAATACATAAGTATTTTGTGCATTTAACATTGAATTCTTCTCAGTAATCAGAGGTCTTTTTATTATTTCATACATTGGAGCTCACTCCGCTTTTCTTAAGAATTTTATCAATTGATGCTTTTGTTAAAACCGCAGCATCATACTTTAAAAGGTCATAAACATTTAAGCCTTCAGCACTTAAATACTTATAGTTTTGTAAGTTTCTAGAAGCCCTGCCAAATAAAGCGTTTTCCTGAGCATCAACTAATAGAGCTTTACTTAAACCAAAGTTTTTAAGACGCTGGTTTAGCTCCTTTGATTTTCCTTTATCGGTGTCAAAGGAATCCACAACATAAAGTCTCTTTTCAGAAGCAAGATAAGACAAGGCAACACGCAACCCAAACTGCTTTACTTTACGAGGTAAAGTGTAAGAGTAGTCACGAGGCATTGGACCAAATGCTGTACCACCACCAGGCATCAGAGGAGACCTAGATGAGCCTTGGCGAGCATTGCCTGTACCTTTTTGTTTAAATGGCTTTTTACCACCACCTCTAACTAAGCCCTTTGTCTTCGTACTATGTGTACCTTGGCGGCGACAAGCTAACTGCCATCTTACCACTGTATGAAGTATATCCTTACGCAGTGGCGCCTCAACTAGCTCAGAGGGAACATCCACTTTGCTTACTTCTTTCTTATCCCAGTTATATACGCTTAAAGTTGCCATAATTAAGACTCTTTCGTTAATCGCACTAAGCTGTTAGGAGCCCCTGGTACAGGGCCTTTCACTAAAAGAACATTTTCATTAGGAAGAACATCGACAATCTGAACTTTTCTCAATGTGATCTGTCTATCCCCCATGTGACCAGGGAATTTTTTTCCTGGCATAATTCGGCCCGGCCAAGTTCTATTACCAGATGAACCAGGCTGCCTATGAAACTTAGATCCATGAGAAGCAGGACCACCAGCAAAACCCCATCTTTTAACAGAACCTTGAAATCCCCTGCCTTTAGAGTGGCCAACTACATTTACAAGATCACCTTTTTGAAGTGAGCCTATGTCTACGGTGGCACCAACCTGAATACCTTCTATATTAGATACTCTCATTTCGCCAACAAACTCAAAGTCATTTGGCATTCCGGCTTTTTTATAATGACCCGCTTTAGATTTATTTGAATTTTTTGCGGCCTTAGGGCGACAGGCAAGCTGAATAGCCACATAGCCATCGTTCTCTTTTGTTTTAACTTGTGAAACAATCCATTTGCCCTGACGCAAAACTGTGACTGGGACTGCGTTGCCAGCCTCATCAAAAATAGTAGACATTCCTACTTTGAAAGCAAAAAGGCCATTCAACTTAAGCGCTGAATTGTCAGCATTTTCGTTAGACTCAGATGTTGTAACTGCTTCCACAGTTGTATCATTTTCGCTCATGACTTCATCCTTTCCTTACATGACTGAAAGTTTAATTTCCACATCAACGCCAGCCGAGAGGTCGAGTTTCATGAGCTGATCGACGGTCTGCTGTGTTGGCTCCAAAATGTCCAACATGCGCTTGTGGGTTCTTATTTCAAACTGCTCCCTTGACTTTTTGTCAACGTGCGGAGAACGCAGGACTGTATAACGATTTATACGAACAGGCAAGGGAATTGGGCCAGCAATTCTTGCTCCAGTTCTCCTAGCAGTTTCAACAATTTCTCTTGTCGATTGATCAAGAAGTTTATGATCAAAAGCCTTAAGACGAATACGGATTTTTTGGCTCTGCATCTTTGCTACCCTTTCGTTACCTCAAAATACCCACACTTAAGGGGTAAATACACCACATACACGCCCCAATTTTGGACATTGCACTAGGATAAAAAACAGTTGGGGGAGTATGCTCCCCGACACCCTTGGCTGTCAATTCTGATTTATATATTATTTTACAAGAATTTTACGTCACAGCTTTTGGCTTGCGACCAATTTTTACAAGAATTTCATCCTGAAGCTTAAGAGCTACAGGAGCGTAATGAGAGGGCTCTAGAGTAAAAGTCGCCCGACCCTGTGTAATGGATCTTAGATCTGTTGCATAGCCAAACATTTGCCCCAGCGGGGACTCTGCCAGAACCACCTGAGTCTTACCCTTGGCCGTCATGTTAAGGACCTTACCCTTGCGAGAGTTAAGATCGCCTATCACTGTTCCCAGGAAGTCCTCAGGCGCAAGCACTTCTAATTTTACTATGGGCTCCAACAGAACAGGGACACATTCTAAAGCTGCTGATTTTAAGGCCATAGAAGCTGCTATTTTATAAGCCATCTCTGTAGAATCTTCCTCATTGTAACTCCCACCAACAAGTCGAATATCAACATCAACCATTTGGAAGCCAGCCAAGACTCCCGCCTCTAGAGCCTCTTTAGCTCCCTTTTCTATAGAACCCCAAAACTCTTTTGGCAGCTTTTCTTCTTTAACTTCACTTTTAAAGCGCACACCTTGCCCACGCTCTAAAGGCAAAAGCTTTAAAATACAGTGGCCATATTGGTTTTTTCCAGAAAGTTGGCGAATGAACTGCCCCTCACCCGTACCAGATTTTGTAATTGTTTCCTTATAGGCAACTTGAGGGGAGCCTAAATTTGTAGCTAGTTTAAACTCTCTTTTTAATCGATCGACAATAATTTCCAAATGAAGCTCACCCATACCACAAATTAAAGACTGGCCTGTCTCTGAATCCACTTGATGCTTAAACGTAGGATCCTCTTGCTCAAACTTTTTTAATGCTTCTAATAATTTTTCTTGGTCAGAACTTGATTTTGCTTCAATGACCATTGAAATAACAGGCTCGGGAAAACTCATTGCCTCAAGCCTTACCTTTCGGCCGGAACCACAAAGAGTGTCACCCGTATGAGTAAACTTCAAACCACCAAGTGCACCAATATCTCCAGCTTTTAATTCTTTAATTTCTTCACGACTATTGGCATGTAGTTTTAATAGTCTTTGTACTCTTTCTTTTTTATCTTTTTCGCTATTTGTTAGCGCGGCACCAACCGTGATTGTACCAGAGTAAACACGAACGTATGTTAAAGAGCCCAGGAAAGGATCTGTCGCTATTTTAAATGCTAAAGCTACGACAGGTTCATCAAAATCACAGCTTACTTTTACCTCGGTATCAGAATCATGTTCATACGCAATAACGTTACTCTTTTGATCAATCGGAGAGGGGAGATAATCAACAACGGCATCTAAAAGAAGCTGCACACCTTTATTTTTAAATGAGGCTCCACATAAAACAGGAACCGCATTTAAAGATAATGTTGATTTTCTAATTACAGACTTTAATTCATCATTTGGAATCTCAATGCCTTCCAAATATTTTTCTAAAATTCCGTCATCAAATTCACTCAACTTTTCAATCATTTGAGATCTAGCTTCTTGGGCTTGAGCAGAATATTCTTCAGAAATTTCTTCCTCAACAAATTTAGCACCAAGACCTTCATCAAGCCATACAAAGGATTTCATTTTCACTAGGTCAATAACACCCTGAAAACGATCTTCGGACCCTATGGGAATTTGTATTGGTATGGGATTCGCGCCTAATTTTTCAATCAAAGATTCAATACTAGATTTAAAATCGGCCCCGACACGATCCATTTTATTAATAAAGCAAACTCGTGGTACAGCATACTTATCAGCTTGGCGCCATACTGTTTCCGACTGCGGCTCCACTCCATTTACTGCATCTAATAAAGCAATCACACCATCAAGAACTCTTAATGAACGCTCCACCTCGATAGTGAAATCTACATGCCCCGGGGTATCGATAATATTTATTCTGTATTGCTTCCAAAAGCATGTAGTGGCAGCTGCAGTAATAGTAATACCGCGCTCTTGCTCTTGTTCCATCCAATCCATGGTGGCAGCACCATCATGGACCTCTCCAATTTTATGACTTTTACCTGTGTAATAGAGGATACGCTCTGTCGTTGTCGTCTTACCAGCATCAATATGAGCTGCTATGCCGATGTTACGAGTTAACGCTAGATCATCAACTGTAAGGATGTTTGGGGAATCGGACAATTTTCCCTACCCTCTGTTTCAGAACTACCAACGATAGTGAGAGAATGCTTTATTAGCCTCTGCCATTTTATGAACATCATCTCTCTTTTTAACAGCGTTGCCACGGTTATGGTAAGCATCTAAAAGCTCAGACGCCAGGCGAAGGGACATATCCTTTTCACCACGATCACGAGCATAGGATACCAACCATCTCATAGCCAAAGCTGTTCTTCTCACTGGTCGTACATCTACAGGAACCTGATAAGTTGCTCCACCCACACGGCGAGATCGAACTTCTAACTGAGGCTTTACATTTTCAAGAGCCTTCTTGAAAACTGACAGAGGCTCTTCTCCTGGCACTTTATCTTTCAGTTGATCCAAAGCGCTATAAAGCAAGCTCTGGGCAACACTTTTTTTACCATGTTCCATAACCATATTTACAAATTTAGCAATAGACACGTCTTTATAGACAGGATCAGGAATCACATCACGTTTATAATTACCTTTACGACGAGACATTTAAAATTAACCTCCGGCCTTCGGTTTTTTTGTACCATACTTAGAGCGGCCCTTTAAGCGATTAGCAACACCCTGAGTATCAAGAACACCACGAACAATATGATATCTAACACCTGGTAAATCTTTCACACGACCACCCCTAATAAGCACAACACTATGCTCCTGTAGGTTATGGCCTATGCCAGGAATATAAGAGGAAACCTCAAACCCGTTAGACAAACGAACGCGAGCTACTTTTCTTAGAGCCGAGTTGGGTTTTTTGGGCGTAGTTGTATACACTCTCGTACATACACCACGACGTTGAGGACAAGACGCCAATGCAGGCGACTTTGTTTTACTTTTTTGAACTTTACGCTGACTACGTATCAGCTGATTAATTGTAGGCATCTATACTCCCAAACCTATTAAACAGGGTCTGCAAACTATCTCCAGTTTTGGATCCCGTCAAGACAGATCATTACTTATGTTTGTTGTGTACTAACATTTTCAGCCGCGGTCCCCAAAGGCAACAGTGCAGGCTTATCTCTTTCAGATTCACCCACTCTTACCTTCCAATTTTTATAAGAAGGTAATCCAGTACCCGCAGGAATTAGGCGTCCCATGATAATATTTTCCTTTAAACCCCTTAAATAGTCCGTTCTAGAACTAATACTAGCCTCAGTAAGAACCTTAGTTGTCTCCTGAAAGGAAGCCGCTGAAATCCAGCTATCAGTACTCAAAGAAGCTTTTGTAATACCTAACAATAAAGGTTCTTCAGTTGCTGGCTGTCCGCCTTCATCTCGAACCTTTTGGTTTTCAGCATCGTACTCATGGCGCTCCACCTGTTCACCAGCTAAAAACCTTGTGTCACCAGCATCTACCACCTTCACACGGCGAAGCATTTGCTTAACGATCACCTCAATGTGCTTGTCGTTAATACTCACACCTTGAAGTCTGTATACTTCTTGAATTTCATTAACCAAGTAAGATGATAGCGCATGTTCGCCTAGTACCTTTAGGATATCATGCGGATTTGTGGATCCATCCATTAATCTTTCACCGGCTTTAATAAACTCACCCTCACGAACTGCAATGTGCTTACCTTTTGGTATTAAATACTCTCGCTGCTTTCCTACCTCAGGAGTCACAATAACTCTCTGCTTACCTTTGACGTCTTTTCCATAGACAACATAACCATCAACTTCAGAGATAATGGCTGCTTCTTTAGGCTTTCTTGCCTCAAATAACTCAGCCACACGAGGAAGACCTCCAGTAATATCTCTAGTTTTAGTCGTTTCCCGGTGGATTTTTGCAATAACATCTCCACCATGAATTTCCTGCCCCTCAGACACAAGTAACTGAGCTCCTACAGGAATAACGTAGCGAGCCACTGCATCTCGACCAGGCAGCTTCATCGGCTCACCATTTTTATCAAGTAAAACAACTGTAGGTTTTAAATCAGCCTCTTTGGGTTCCATAATAACTTTAGTAGAAAATCCAGTAACTGGGTCAACCTGCTCTACCATCGTTACGCCCTCTTCAATATCTTGAAAAGAGATGATCGCAGAAACTTCAGATACAATTGGATTTGAGTAAGGGTCCCATTCAGCAAGAACCTGGCCTTTTTTAACAGAATCACCATCTTTGAAGTTAAGTATTGAGCCGTAAACTAATTTAAATCTGTCACGCTCACGACCAGTTTCATCAATAACAATCATTTCACCGTTTCGGTTCATTGCTGTTAAGCGACCCTGTCTATTTTCGACAAAACTCACACCAGTTAGTTTTAAAGTACCATCATGTCTTGCTTCATGAACAGATTGCTCTACTGCACGTGTTGCAGCTCCACCTAAATGGAACGTTCTCATTGTTAACTGAGTTCCTGGTTCACCAATAGATTGGGCTGCAATAATTCCTACTGTTTCGCCAAGGTTTACCATATTACCGCGAGCAAGATCTCGACCATAACACTTTACACAAATACCGCGCTTCATCATACAAGTTAAAACAGAGCGAATTTCTACAGATTCAATGCCCGCCTCTTCTATACTGGCAACAGCGTCTTCATTTACCTCTTCATTAGCATGTAATATTACTTTTTGTGAAAAAGGATCAATAATATCAGTAACTACAACACGTCCTAAGATTCTCTCTCCTAGCGGTTGAATAATTTCTCCACCCTCAGTGAGAGCTGTGACTGTCATTCCCTCTTTCGTGCCGCAATCACTTGCCAACACGACACAGTCTTGAGCTACATCTACTAAACGACGAGTTAAATACCCTGAGTTGGCTGTTTTAAGTGCAGTATCTGCTAAGCCTTTTCGAGCTCCGTGAGTAGAAATAAAGTACTGAATCACTGTTAAGCCTTCACGAAAGTTGGCCGTAATAGGAGCCTCAATGATTTCGCCCGATGGCTTTGCCATTAAACCACGCATACCAGCTAATTGGCGAATCTGTGCAGCAGAACCTCTGGCCCCTGAGTCAGCCATAACAAAAATAGAGTTAAAACTTGGACCCACAACTGGTTTACCCTCAATAGTAAACACCTGAGTTTCAATTTGGGTCATCATATCTTTTGCTACACGATCACCTGTCTGAGCCCACAAATCCACAACCTTATTGTATCGCTCACCATCAGTGATCAAACCTTCATCATATTGCTGTTTAATTTCCTTCACTTGGCTTTCTGTTTGAGTAATCAAAGTAGATTTAGACTCAGGTATAGACATGTCATCAATACAGATAGAAATACCTGCTTTGGTTGAATACTCAAATCCCATTTGCATTAAGCGGTCAGCTAAAATAACTGTTGCTTTACCACCAGCTCGTCGGAATGTTTGATCAATCAAATTTGCAATTTGCTTTTTAGTCATCACTTGATTGACAACTTCAAAAGGAACTTCCCTAGGCACAATGTCACTTAAAATAGAACGCCCCACGGAAGCGCTCTGTAGCTTGCCATTAATTCTGACTTTACATTCTGCCTGAAGATCAACTTGGCCCGCTTCGTAAGCATAAATTACCTCTGGAACTCCAGAGAATACTTTACCCGTCCCTTTCGCACCAGGTCGGCTACGGGTCATCCAGTAAATCCCCAATACAATATCTTGGCTAGGGTTTATAATCGGACGACCGTTAGCAGGACTTAAAATGTTATTAGTGGACATCATTAATACACGAGCTTCTACTTGAGCCTCGATAGAAAGAGGCACATGCACAGCCATTTGGTCACCGTCAAAGTCGGCGTTAAAAGCAGTACACACCAAAGGATGCAGTTGAATAGCTTTACCCTCTAAAAGTACAGGCTCAAAGGCCTGGATTCCCAACCTATGAAGAGTCGGTGCGCGGTTTAGAAGAACAGGGTGCTCTTTTACCACTTCAGAGAGAATGTCCCAAACTTCAATCGTCTCAACCTCAACAAGCTTTTTAGCTTGTTTGATTGTTGAGGCAAAACCACGCTCCTCAAGTTTGTTATAAACAAAAGGTTTAAAGAGTTCTAAAGCCATCTTCTTAGGTAAACCACACTGATGCAACTTGAGAGTCGGACCTACCACAATGACAGAGCGACCAGAGTAATCTACGCGTTTTCCTAGAAGGTTCTGACGGAACCGACCCTGCTTTCCCTTTAACATATCACTTAGTGAGCGCAATGGTCTCTTATTCGGTCCAGTAAATGTTTTTCCTCTTCTACCGTTATCAAAAAGAGCATCCACAGACTCCTGTAGCATACGCTTTTCGTTTCTAATGATAATTTCTGGTGCATTTAATTCTTGAAGTCGTTTTAAACGGTTATTTCTATTAATGACTCGACGATACAAATCATTAAGATCAGAAGTTGCAAAACGGCCACCATCCAAAGGAACCAGAGGACGTAAATCAGGCGGTATCACAGGGATAACATCTAACATCATCCACTCAGGCTTATTACTAGAGCCTCTAAAGGCTTCAACCACTTTCAAACGCTTTGTTAGCTTCTTAATTTGGGCCTCTGAACTTGTTTCTTTAATATCCTTCCTTAATTTTTTAGAGAGATATTCTACGTCAATCTTACGGAGCAACTCTCGAACAAACTCGCCCCCCATACCTGCCTTAAAGTTAGGACCGTATTCAGTAAGTGCTGTTTGGTAAGCCTCCTCTGAAAGAACAACTCCTTCTTCTAGGGGAGTTTCCATAGGGTCTACAACGACATAAGCTTCACAATAGAGAACTCTTTCAACATCTTTTAAACTCAGGTCTAAAAGGTTTCCAATACGACTTGGAAGTGAACGCAAAAACCAAATATGAGCTACAGGAGTTGCCAATTCAACATGTCCTAAACGCTCACGTCGAACTTTGGACTGAATAACTTCGACACCGCATTTTTCACAAATAACACCTCGGTGCTTCATTCTCTTATACTTACCGCAGAGACACTCGTAGTCTTTTACTGGGCCGAAAATTTTGGCACAAAAAAGTCCATCTCTCTCAGGCTTAAACGTTCTATAGTTAATGGTCTCTGGTTTTTTAACTTCTCCAAAAGACCATGATCGAATCATCTCCGGAGAGGCCAAAGAAATCCTAACCCCATTAAACGCTAAAGGATCTTTTGGTTTATCAAAAAAGTTTAATAAGTCTTTCAAGGTTCCCTCGCTTTACAGTTACTGTTGTAATTCTTCCGGACGATCAGTCAAAACGTCTGACTCAATCAGCTCAACATTCAATGCTAAACTTTGTAATTCTTTAATAAGAACGTTAAAGGATTCTGGTAAACCAGGCTCCAACACGTTTTCACCTTTCACAATACTTTCATACATCCTTGTTCTTCCAGCAACGTCATCAGACTTCACAGTCAAGAACTCTTGCAGGGAGAATGCAGCTCCATAAGCTTCAATAGCCCAAACTTCCATTTCTCCAAGTCTTTGACCACCAAATTGAGCCTTACCACCCAACGGCTGTTGAGAAACAAGAGAGTATGGTCCAATAGAACGAGCATGAATTTTTTCTTCCACAAGGTGATGCAGTTTTAACATGTACATCACGCCGACAGTGACCGTGTTTTCAAAAGGAATACCCGTTCTTCCATCAAATAGAGTTGTCTGTCCTCGAATTGGCAGCTTTGCTTTACTGAGAAGGTCTTTAATCTCAACTTCCTTGGCTCCATCAAATACAGGAGTGGCAATATGAATACCGTCTTTAATTCTAGGTAAAATCGCCTTCAGAGATTCATCATCAGCATCTTCAATAGACTTTTGCAGCGCAGGGTCTTCATACATTGCCTTGAGTGTTTCACGAACCTCAGTGGAGTTATACTTCTTAATATATTGTTCAATTTGACGACCCAAGTGATAGGCAGCCCAACCCAAATGGGTTTCCAAAATTTGACCAATATTCATACGTGAAGGAACCCCTAGTGGATTAAGAACCATGTCTACAGGGGTACCATCTGCCAAGTAAGGCATGTCCTCGGTAGCCATAATTTTAGAGATCACACCTTTATTTCCGTGGCGACCAGCCATTTTATCACCAACCTGTAGCTTTCTTTTAATGGCCACATAAACTTTGACCATTTTAATAACTCCAGGAGGCAGTTCATCACCCTTTTTTAAACGATCTAACTTTTCATTAAAGATCATTTTCACGGCATCAAGCTGATTTCTAGCGCCATCAATAATGCGAGTTATTTGAAACTCTAGCTCGTTTTCAACAGGGATATAGCTAAGTAACTCAAAAGGAATAGACTCTAGGTTCCCCTCATTAATGAGCTCTCCTTTTTCAAGAAGCTTTTTAGAGCCATCTTCATTCAACAAAACTCCGGTTGTTTTTTTACCCACCAACAGAGCTTTAATACGATCAAGGGCATTATTTCTAATAATGTTCTGTTCGATTGCTAAGTCTTTTTCAAGTTTAGTACGCTTTTGATCAATAATTGATTGTAAACGCTCATCTTTTTCAGAACCTTCACGGCTATACACTTGAGCATCAATAACAGTACCGTACACACCAGATGGAACTCTTAATGAGGTGTCTCTGACATCGCCAGCTTTTTCTCCAAAAATAGCACGTAATAATTTCTCTTCGGGTGACAGTTGAACTTCACCTTTAGGAGTCACTTTACCAACTAAAATCTCGCCAGGCTTAACTTCAGCACCAATACG
>Ga0066639_10001295_pt1 | contig 22233 bp, 23 predicted proteins | sample CryGeyCG2114_010_2_FD_59504 | JGI IMG/M metagenome (GOLD analysis project Ga0066639, IMG submission 59504) | Groundwater microbial communities from aquifer - Crystal Geyser CG10_big_fil_rev_8/21/14_0.10 | ecosystem: Environmental > Aquatic > Deep subsurface > Groundwater | place: USA: Utah...
GGGGAGATAAAAGAGATTGTCGATAAAATTGATCAAAATTCGGTGAATGAAATGATAAAAGTTCTCCACGAAACCCGGACTAATCGGGGCCGGCTTTTTATTATCGGTGTCGGTGGGGGAGCTGGCCATGCCAGCCATGCGGTTAACGATTTTCGAAAATTAGCCGGGATCGAGAGCTACACTCCGGCGGATAACGTTGCCGAGCTCACTGCCCGGACGAACGATGACGGTTGGCATTCAGTTTTCGCCAATTGGCTTAAAGGGAGTTTTATAAATAATAAAGACGCTGTTATGGTTTTTTCGGTTGGTGGCGGTAATGCCGAAAAGAATATCAGCGCCAACATCGTTGAGGCTCTTAAACTAGCTAAAGGAGTTGGCGCGAAAGTAATTGGGGTTGTCGGTCGGGACGGCGGTTATACCAAGCAAGTCGCTGATGCCTGCGTTGTTGTTCCAGTAATCAATAACGAAAATGTAACTCCCCATACGGAATCATTCCAGGCGGTTATTTGGCACTTAATTGTTTCTCATCCAAAGTTTCGAGCTAATGAAGGAAAGTGGGAATCAACTGCCAAAATCGCGTAAGGCGATTTTCCTGGATCGAGACGGGACAATTATTAAACACATCCATCTTCTTCATAAAATTGAGGAGGTCGAATTATTGCCGGACGCGGCTCGAGTTATAAAAGAATTTAATAAACTTGGTTTTTTTGTGGTAGTTATCACCAACCAAGCAGTGGTCGCTCGGGGGATGATTGATATTCATGGTATTGATGAAATTCACCATGAGATTGCCCGATTGTCTGAACGAGATGAGGCTCGGATTGATAGTTTTTATTTTTGCCCCCACCACCCCGAAGCCGCCCTTAAAGAATATCGGCTTAAGTGTGATTGTCGGAAGCCGGAACCTGGCTTGATTAAGCAAGCTGTCAGGGATCTTGATATTAACCCCCGCGAAAGCTGGATGATTGGCGATGCGGTGATGGACATCGTTTCCGGCAAACGGGCGGGTACCAGAACTATTCTTGTTAAAACCGGGCCCGGGCATGCCAGCGACGGTAAATTTAACGATGTGAGGCCAGATTTTGTCGCTAAAAATTTAAGCGAGGCCGCTGATATTATTAAAAAATCAATGTCTAATGGCTAGTATTACTCAAGCTGTTATTTTATCAGCTGGTCTTGGCACCCGGCTTCGCCCGATTACGGATAATCTCCCCAAGCCGATGATTCCTCTTTTAGGAAAGCCACTCCTTGAGTGGAATATTGAGCACTTTAGGCGCCACGGCGTCGAGGAGTTTTTCATTAATCTCCACTATTTGCCGGAGGTCATTAAAAATTATTTTGGTGATGGTTCCACGTTCGGTGTGAAAATTAACTATTCTTTCGAGTCGGAGATATTAGGTACGGCCGGGGGGTTGAAGAAGTTTGAAAAATTAGTAGACGATACTTTCTACATAATTTATGGAGATATGATTTCCCTGGTAGATTATTCCGAAATGGCCGAGCGATTTTTTATAAAAGATGACCCTATTGGCATGCAAAGGATTGAGAAGACTGAAAATTATGCCGACGCTGACATCGCGGAGCTGGATAATGAATTGAAATTCGTGAAAATCCATCCCAAACCTCATTCGCAAGAATATCTTAATGCCTATCGAATGAGGGGAGTCTTTATTTTAAAAAAAGATGTTCTGAAATATATTCCTAGTGATATTTATTATGAGATAGGGAGCCAGCTATTGCCCGAGATAATTAAAGATGGAAAAAACTTCTATGGCTATGAATGTGAAGAATACTCGAAGGGAATTGATACAATAGAAAAATACGAAGAGGTTAAAAAGTATTTGATCAACCTTAAATAGAAAGCCGCGTCGATGCCTCGACGCGGCTTGGTTGAGAGTTTAGAAGGGCTTCCGATGGTTACCCCCATTGGCTGGTGACGGTGTCGGGGTTGAGGTCTTTCCAGTCGTTTTTAGGCAGAAGCTCCCAGATTTTTTTGACTAACTGGGGGGTGCCAGCAACAAATCCGAGTCGATTTGTCTTTGGTATAAGGCAGAAAGACTTAAAGTCGTATTCCTCGACAGGGACTAGAGTCCCCGAATCCGATATTCGGAAAAATCGGAACACGCTTCCATTCTCGTGGTTGGCGGCATACGCTCCGGTCCAGTCCCAAACTTTTTGGGGAGTTTGGATTACTGCGTGGACACGGCCGGCGGCAAGAAAGGCCAAACCCAACGCGCCCGATCCAGTAGTGAGCACTCCCCGAACATTTCTCGCGATTTCAGGAACAATTACCAGGAGGTTCTGATAGAGAAGGGTATCAACTCCCAGGAGAACAATGCTGTTTTTGAACTGTGGGTCCTCTTCGGGGGAGGTTGTCATTTTAAACTCCCTACCCCATTCTGATGCCCAAACTCCTCGGTTTGCCTCTGCGATGAGCATGAAGCCGTCGTTCAAGGCCGGGGCGTAGATGACGCTTCCGACAAGAGTGCCTTTTGTCATAAGGCCGGCCGATATTGACCAATTACCAATGTCGCCGCCATAGCGGAGCGTGGAGTCGATCGGGTCGATTATCACGACGATATCTTCCTCGAAGATTCCCCTCGGGTTGATAGGGTCAAGGGCGAGCCGATAACCACTTTCCTCTTCGGAGAGAATTCTTGCACCGATCAATGTTTTAGAAAGACGGTCAACAATGACTTCGCCAGAGAGTTTGTCGCCCTGGGTTGTACCCCCGCGATGACCCTCTCTTCCCTTAGCCAGTAAACTTCGAGGGAGACATTTGACAGCCTCTCCTGCTTCTGCAAGGGCAAAAGCAAGTGACTTCACCCGCGGGTTAATTTCCAAAGTCTCAATTCGCTCCTTCATCTAACTCTCCTCTCAAATACCGCGCAGTTGTCTCGTGTGACCACGGAAGGATGAGGGGTTGTTCACCCATGAGGCCCAGGAATTCGGTAGCTCCCCAATTGTTCAGAATTGGGATAAACATTCCGAAAACAAGTTGTCCTTTCCTGAAACGGAGAGCCAGCTGGAAATCCGGTGGTAGACCCTGTTCGCTACGGAATTTTTCGGCGTAAAGCTCAATCACTTCCAGAATCAAATCCGTCGTCCCGGCCGCAGTCTTTGTCCATTCGGGAAAGTCGAGAACGAGAAAACACTGACCGGCCCGGAGGCCACCGGCGATTACTTTGGTTGAATTCCGGCTGGTGATGAATAGTTCTGGCCGCTCCCCCAATTTTCTAATGTCGTCCGACACGTCTTTCGCGGTGAATCCGGGAAATGTGTTGTCAAAGATGTGATGGTGAAGATGAGCCACATTCTGGCCAGCCAAATAACCGCTGTAGATCGTATAGAGCATTTGCTCCCGATTTTCTCTCGTGACGATCTCGTCGATGAGTTTCAGGGCCTCGCGAAGTTTCTCTCGCCCACCCAAATTGCGGACCATCTCTTTCGGCCAACACTCGTTGGGTATAATCAGATGGTGATACGGGAGAGGGGTGTGAAGATTTTCGAGCTCTAGCCATTCACCAACTTCCCTCACTATCTTCTGTTTTTGTCGTCCCGCGCAGAAGGGACAAGTTTTGGGGTCGACAACGATATCAGTCTGCCACGGACGGTTAAGCTTGATGGTCGTCCTGGTGCCGCCAGCAGCAGTAGTAAGTCCGCCTGGCTGGATCAACAATTCAATCTTTTGAGACAAAACAACCTCCTGTAGTTTCTAAACTCGTTTTGATGTTTTCAATAAAACTGGCTACATTATAATTTCTATAATGATATTTGTCAATGTTGATTGATTTTTTAATCCTGGTATTTATCGGCGGCGTTGTGTTATTTTAAAACAATGTCTAAACCTAGAGTAAGCATCTTGATTGCCACTTATAACCGTTCTAATTTACTAAATAAAGCAATTAAGAGTGTAACGGCCCAAACTTTTGAAGACTGGGAGCTTATCATCGCCGATGATGGCTCGACTGATGATACGGAAAAAATCAGTCGTAAGTGGACCGAGAAAGACAAAAGAATCAAATACATAAAAGCGCCCCACTTCGGGCGGATTGCTAGGATTTCTAATTTCGGTCTCCGAAATGCCCAAGGGGAATATATCGCTATTTTGGATGATGATGATTGCTGGGCTGATGATGACAAATTAAAGAAGCAGGTTAAATTTCTGGACGACAATCGGGATTATGTCGGTTGCGGAGGGGGTCTGATTTTGGTGGATGAAAAAAAATGTGAACTAGGTCGTTTTTTTAAACCCAGGGAAGATGAGGAGATGAGGACAAATGCCTTGATTGCTAATCCGATGGCAAATTCAACAACACTATTTAGGGCAATGGCCGCTCGGGATGTCGGGTTTTATGACGAGACTCTCCCGGAATTCGCTGACTGGGATTTTTGGCTGAAGATGGGGCTGGTGGGCAAGCTTTATAATTTCGAGGAATATTTTACTTACTACCTGATGTGGGAAAAGGGAAGTTCTTTTAGCAAACAGAAGGGGACAGCCATATCGGCTTTGAAAATAGTCCCTCGATATCGAGGTAAATACCCTCGATATCACAGAGCTATCTCTGTTGTTTATCTTTATAATGTCTACGCCAGAATTCCAGAATCTATTAAGAAAGTTTTTAATCCGCTTCTCTCGAAGTTCAAGAAGTTAATTTTTTCCAGTCGATCTGCGCATCCTTTTGAGTAGTGGAGCGATAACTAGCCGGTGATTTTTGCTATTAAAGAGGACTTTATCTTGCTTATTAGAGATTCTTTCATTATGGCTAGTATTCCTAGGTAGATAATCGCGGAAAGAATGATATTGATAATCACATTAAATCCAAGTAAGGCCATAAACCAGACAGCTACCGTCATGATAATTGAGGATAATAGGATTTTTTTGAGATGACGGAGAACCCTGAAGTGGTTAATTTGCCTTGTTTTGTGCCAGAGATAAATATTGCCTATAGCTTGAGCCAGAAGGGTGGTCCAGGCGGATCCGACAATGCCGAATTTGGGAATTAAAATGAAATCGAAAATTACGTTTATTACCCCGGCAATGGCAACGAATCGAATTAATATTTTTTGCTTGTCATGAGCAAAGATCGCGTCGCTTAAAATTACAGCTGGAAAATTGACTAGAATGGTGATAATTAAAATTTGAAACGAGGCAGTGGCTGGGATAAATTCTGACCCGAAGAGTAGGCTAATAATTTCTCGACCAAGAACTACGCCCCCGAGGGCAATTGGAATTGCCGCTAAAAACACCAAGGTGATTGATTGCTCAAGAACTGATCTCACTGCTTCGGCGGCCTTATTGGCTAGGCGAGACATTGCTGGAAAAATACTAATGGCCAAGATTGAGGGAATGATGTAGAGGAGCTGAACCGGCCGGAGAGCGGCGGAGTAGAATCCAACCTCTGTGGCAGTTCGGTAGAATCCAATTATTAGAATATCGATATTGATTAATAATCCACCGAGCATAGCTGAAACAGCGAAAGGCCAACCGGAAGAAAGAATCGGTTTTATTAATTTTGTCGAAAAGCTACTTACGAGTTTCTTAAGATGTCCACGGAGAACGTAAAAAACAGCCACCGTTCCCACTCCTGTTCCAACTGAATAAGCAAGCGTAAATGATTTTACGGTCGGAGATATTTGTAGAAAAATAACTCCAAAGACGGCTATTGATAGGTTAGCTAGGATAAATATTCCAGCTTCCCACTCCATTTTCTCGGTTGCCCGGATAACGGCAAATCCGAATTCTCGGAGAGAGTCGAATACCAATACAGTAAGGGTGATCAAGAGGATTTCTTTGGCGCCGGGGAGGGCGGTGAGATGGGGGGCGATAAATATTACTACTAGAGCCGATATGGCAATAAGGGCAAATTCAATAAACAATGAAGTTGAAAGGATTCTAGTCGTCTTTTCTTCATTATTGTCTTTGGCTACTTCTCTAGTTAAGACCGCTCGAATGCCTAGGTCAGTAAATATTGTTAAGAAGGCAATTAACCCGATCGCATATGAGAATAATCCCCAGCCTTCGGCACCCAAAATCCTGGCGGCGTAGACTACAATCCCCACCCTCAACAGTCGGCCAATTATATTACCAAAAGTTAACCAAAAAGTGTTTTTGGCAATCGTTTGTTTAGTAGTTTTATTTTCAAAAAGAAAACTCTTTATTTTTTTCACCATTTGTTTTACAGTTTAGTCAATCAAATGAAGGCTATTATTCTAGCAGGAGGCATGGGGACCCGATTGCGTCCCATTACCTACGAAATCCCCAAACCCCTTCTGCCGGTAAAGAAAAAACCAATCATTAATCACTTAGTAGATCTTTTTGCTCATCACGGAATATCGGAGGTGGGCGTTGTTGTGGCTCGCGACCACGTGAATGATTTTGATGTCTGGCAGAGAACTTGGGCTGAAGATTTGTCTAAAAACAACATTAGCATATTCGTTGAAGAGAAACCAAGTGGAACTTTTGGTTGGTTGAAAAATTTACGAGATTGGATTGGAGGGGAACAATTTATTTTATCGAATGGTGATGAGCTTAAAGATTTTGATCTTGGAGAGTTAAGAAAATTTCACAACACTCATAATCCGATTGGCACTATTGCGTTGGTAAAAGTTCCGAATCCCAATGAATATGGCGTGCCGGTGATGGATGGCCACAGAATTATTGAATTCCTAGAGAAGCCGGAAAATCCGCCTTCCGAGTATATTTCTTCCGGACTGTATATTCTTGAGCCGGAAGTTTTTAATCATGCCGATCTATCTCAGAACTTCTTGATGGTTGAGAAAGACGTTTTTCCCAATTTGGCCTCTTTGGGGAAACTGGCCGGATGCAAGATGGAAAATAGTCGTTGGTATGATTGCGGGAATCTGGAAAGATGGGAAAAGGCGATTAAGGAATGGTAATCTCTTTTTTAATTTTTTATCGGCGATTTTGGGCGACAGATTAATTGAAGGCTTTCGCTGTTTTTATTATCCCTTCTTCAAGTTTTATTTTTGGCCTCCAGCCCAGCAATTCGGCTTTTCCACTAGATAGGGCGTTCCTTGCGATATCTCCTTCTCGTTTTGGGGCAAATCGGGGAGCGCTTTTAAAATTTAAGCTGTCAGCAACCTTTCTGTATATTTCCCTGTCGGTTATTTCTTTTCCCAGCCCGATATTTATTACCTCGGACTTTTTTATTTTAAGGGCTCGCAGATTGGCGGAAACAATATCTTCAACATAGACATAATCTCTGGTGTTCGAGCCGCCGCCGAATATTTTTGGGCGTTTTTTTGATTTCATTAATTTAATAAATATCGGAATTACGCCAGCTTCACCTATGGGCTTTTGTCGAGGTCCGTAAACATTGGCGTAGCGAAAGATTATCGCCTCAATTTTTTGAGTATGACTGAAGAATTTAACTATCTCCTCCGATAGAAGTTTTGATAATCCATAAGCGGATATTGGGTTTGGGGGATCGGTTTCTTCTAGGGGCATCTTTTTTGAGTTTCCGTAAATGGCTGCCGAGGAGGCGAAAATAAATTTCCCATTTCCTTTTCTGTATTGGCTAAAGGATCGAATAATATTCTTTGTTCCCTCGGTGTTTACTCTAAAAATCTTGTCTGGGTTCTTCAGTGATTCCGAAACTGCCGCGATTGCTGCGTGATGACTTACTGCTTCCGGACGCTCCTTCTTAAATATTCTATTAATGGCTGATAGATTGGTGATGTCCGCCCGATAGAATTTTGTTTTTTTATCAATATTTGACTTAGAGCCGGTTGATAAATTGTCGATCACTATTATTTTGTGGCCGGATTTTAGGTATGCATCTCCTATGTGGCTTCCAATAAAACCGGCGCCGCCGGTGATGATGATTTTCATCTGGGATTTATTTGTTATTAACAAAGAAAGATTTTATGGTTTTTGCAATTATTGCTACGTCGAGAATTAGGGATCTATTTTTCAGGTAATAAATATCGTATTGAAGTTTTTCATAAGCGTCGTCAACCGACGATCCGTACCGATAATTTATCTGAGCCCAACCCGTTATGCCGGGCTTTATTATGTGGCGGATTTTATAAAAGGGCAACTTGTTCTCGAGCATCTTAGTGAACTCGGGTCTTTCTGGTCTCGGGCCAACAAAAGAAACTTCTCCTTTTAGGATATTTAAAAGTTGAGGTAACTCATCTAGGTGGCTGTATCGTAATATCTTTCCCACCATAGTTACTCTGTTGTCATTTTTTCCCGACCATTTAGCTCCATCCCTTTCGGCATCAACTCTCATCGTGCGAAATTTATAAAGGGTAAAAGGCCTGTTCTTTTGTCCAACTCTGGTTTGTCTGTAGATAACCGGTCCCGGTGAGGTGATTTCTATAATTAGCGCGATAAAGATTGTAAGTGGCAGGGTGATTATTCCCAACCCGAAGGCGACTAGAAAACTTCCCCCCCTCTTTAGATCATCATAAAATTTTTTGTGTTCAGCTAGATCTTCAATGAACCAATTTTCTTCGAGGTCGGATAAGGGGGTTTTTTGGAAAACTAATTCGTAGAATTTTGCCGCATCACTGACTTGAACCCCCGAGGTGACTAGTTCGTAAAACGATCGAGCTAGCTTGAGGTCATTTTTAAGTTTTCTAGGGATAATAATTAAATTTACTTTTTGATCCCTAACAAGTAATCCCATTGCTCCTATTTCCGGATCAGCCAGCCCTTTCTTTAGCCAAGCTTTTACTTCATATCCGAACTGGGGATTCTCTTTAACAATTGTAAATATCTCATTCATTATTTTACCCTCTCCCAAAAGGAGGACACTATTAAGGCCATCCCGAAAACTAGCTCTGGTGTTGAACGATCGACGCCAGTAAGTTTCGATGACGGCAAAGAAGATTAGGAATATAAATAAATTAGTTTTCGGGGCAATGCCAAAAAAGGGAATAAGATAGAATAGGGCGATTGTTATTCCGGCGTTTATTACTATCACTAGCCATAGGGTCTTTAGAAATTCGATGTTATTTCGGAGGCGTTTTAGGTCATAGAGGCCGGATATATAAAACACAAGAATCCAGAGAATAAATATCAACGAAAATGGTGTTAAGTGGTTTTCGGTTAATTGATAAACAAAACTTCCCCCATATCTTGAGGCGAGATCTAGGGTTAGTGATAAATAGAGAGCAACGACGTCACCCAAAAAAAGGAGGAATATTTTTGTTTTGGACGGAAGTTTCATGGGTGGAATTTTCAAAAGAATACCGTTTAGAAGCTTTATTTTCAAGCCTTGGATAGTCTACAAACATTATACTCCCATTTATTTATTGACATAATTTATTTTTCGATATACGATTGGGAACTAATGGAATCTGGAAACAAAAATTCTTGGTTTTTGCCGGTTAGCATTATTTTGGCGGCGATCTTGATTTCTGTCTCAATAATTTACGTTGCCGGAGGGGGGGGGCAACCTTCGGACCAATCGGAAGAGCCATCTGATAGCGTTGCCGAGATTAGCCCTCGCGACGTTATACTAGGAGATCCTGACGCCCCTGTTTCTGTTATTGAATATTCGGACTTTCAGTGTCCCTATTGTGGTCTTTTCTATAAAAATGTTTCTATCCCCCTTCGCGAAGATTATGTTAAAAGTGGAGAGGTGAAAGTGGTTGCCCGGACTTTTTCTTTTTTGGGCGTTGAATCGTTTAAGGCGGCTGAGGCGGCAGAGTGTGCCAAGGATCAGGGTGAATTTTGGAACTATCATGATCTTCTATACGATGCCGAATCAGTTGATGGCAGAGAGAACAATGGAAACTTGAATCGCGATTTATTCATCAGTCTGGCCGATCAGTTAGACCTCAATAGAGATGAGTTCATTTCTTGCATTGACAGTAATAAATATGCTAATCAAGTTCAGCAGGATAGCAACGAGGCTCGTCAATCAGGGATAAAAGGCACGCCAACTGTTTTTTTGAACGGGCAACAAATATCGGGCACTCAATTGTATGACTACGCCTCCTTCTCTTCGTTAATTGACAATATTCTAGCTAATGAGGGAGGGGGTGAGTAGGAAAATTCTAATGGCTTTGGGCCTTTGGGTCATTGCCTCTCCCTGGATTCTTGGTTTTAGCGATATATCGATTATGAGATGGAGCAATGTTGTTGTCGGAACAGCGGTGTTTTTGATAAACTTTTGGGATGAATTTAGAGAAAAAAAACAAGCTGTTGATTGAGTATAATGTATGATTTAGTCATCATCGGCGGGGGGCCAGGCGGTGTTGCCGCCGGCGTTTATGCGGCCAGGAAAAGGATAAAATCAGTTTTGATAACTGATCGTTTCGGTGGCCAGTCTTTGGTTTCGGCAGAAGTAAAGAATTGGATTGGTAGTAAATCTATTTCCGGTCTCGAGTTGGCGCAGATTTTGGAGGGTCACCTTAGGGACCAGGCGGGAATAGAAATAATTGATAGCGATCAAGTTGTGTCTATTCGGGAAAAAGAAGGGGGATTTGAAGTTGGAACAGACAAAGGAAAAACGTTAAGCACAAAAAATATTCTTCTCGCTTCTGGTAGTCGCAGGCGAAAACTCGGTATTCCCGGGGAAGAGAAACACGAGGGACGGGGAGTCGCTTATTGTTCAATTTGCGACGCGCCCCTGTTTAATGACAAGGTGGTCGCGGTTATTGGAGGGGGTAATGCTGGTCTTGAGGCAGTTGTAGATCTTGAGCCATACGCTTCTAAAATCTACCTCTTAGAGAGATCGGACTCTCTAAGGGGCGACCCAATCACTCAGGAAAAAATAAAGAAGAATTCAAATGTTGAGATATTTTTTAATACTGAAACATTGGAAATATTAGGCGATAGTGGCGTTACTGGTCTTAAATATAGGAATAATAAGACTAATGAAGAGGCCGAACTTGATGTTCGGGGAGTATTTGTGGAAATTGGAATAATCCCTAATTCCGAAATTGTTAAAGATTTGGTTGATATAAATGAGTTTGGAGAAGTTGTTGTTGATCACAAGACTCAGCTATCTTCGCGGCCAGGAATTTGGGCTGTTGGAGATGTTTCTGATGTTTTATATAAACAGAATAACATTTCTGCTGGCGATGCCATTAAGGCCGTACTCAATATTTACGATCAACTAATGAAGAAACATTAATTTCGCCAAAGAGCTTTTTGGAGAATGTTCCTCCTGGATACTATCAGTTCATGATGGGGGGGTTGACATTCAACCGGGAGGCGAATAAACTAATTTGGCACTCTAAGGTCGAGAGTGCTAATTAATTAAAAATTATTAATTACTCCTATGGAGTTCAAGCCATTATCTAATCACGTTTTCCTTGAGCCGTTAGAGGAAGAGAAAAAAACTAAGTCTGGCATCGTTTTGCCAGAAACGGCAGAGAAAGAAAGGCCTATCAAAGGAAAGGTCTTAGCAATTGGGCCTGGCAAGTTGACTAATAAGGGCGATCGAGTGCCCATGTCGGTAAAAGTCGGTGATGTCGTTCTTTTTAAAAAATATGGTCCTGATGAGATAGAAATTGATAATAAAAAATATCTCGTTGGAGACGAAGACGATATCCTAGCAATCATTGCCTAATCAATTTAACTTACAATTATGGCTAAACAATTATTATTTAACGAAGACGCCCGAGTGGCCCTTAAAAAAGGAGTTGATAAGCTGGCCGAAGCGGTAAAGATGACCTTGGGTCCGAGGGGGCGAGCAGCCGTTATTGAAAAAAGTTATGGCGCTCCCCAGGTTACTTTTGATGGAGTCACGGTTGCTAAGGAGATTGAGCTAGAAGACAGGTATGAAAATCTCGGAGTTGATCTTATAAAACAGGCAGCTGATAAAACAAACGATAATGTCGGTGACGGAACTACCACTTCCGTTATTTTAGCCCACGCCATTATGGACGAGGGAGAAAAAGCAATTCGAGAAAAAGGTTTTAACGTTATCCAGCTATCCGAAGAGTTAGATAGGGCTAGTGGTGATATTGTTAAAAATTTGGAATCCCAGAAAGAACAAATAAACGATAATAAAAAAATAGAGGAAGTCGCTACTCTTTCGGCAAAAAATCCGGAAATCGGCCGCCTTATTGCTGAGGTTATGGAAAAAGTTGGTCGAGATGGAGTCGTGACCATTGATGATTCCAACACTATTACTAACTCTTACGAAATGGTTGAGGGAATGAAATTTGACCGAGGCTATGTCTCGGCCTACATGGTTACTAACCAAGAAAGGATGGAAGCAGTTCTTGAGGATCCCTACGTTCTAGTAACCGATGGCAAGATATCGGCTGTTAATGATTTTCTGCCGCTTTTGGAAAAGATTGTCCAGAGTGGTAAGAAAGAATTGGTTATTGTCGCCGAGGATATTGAGGGCGAAGCTTTAGCGACACTAGTGGTTAATAAATTAAGAGGAACCTTCAATGTTTTGGCGGTTAAGGCTCCTGGTTTTGGTGATCGAAGAAAAGAAATGCTTCAAGATATCGCAACGGTAACTGGCGCCCAATTCATTTCTGAGGATATTGGCAAGAAAATTGAAAATGCCGATGTTGCTGATCTCGGTCATGCCCAAAGGGTTATTGCCGACAAAGACAACACTACTATTGTTGGCGGTAAAGGGGATAAGAATGAAATTGAGAAACGAGTTGCTCAAATTAAATCTCAAATAAAGCAAACTGATTCCGATTTTGATAAAGAAAAATTACAAGAACGGCTTGGTAAGTTGTCTGGAGGAGTGGCTGTTATTAAAGTTGGCGCGCCAACTGAATCGGCCCAAAAAGAACTTAAGCAAAGAATAGAAGACTCCGTAGCGGCAACAAGAGCGGCTATGGAAGAAGGGATTGTTCCGGGAGGGGGAATAGCTCTTTTCAATGTAATGTTGGATGTGATGGGCGATGCTAAGAGTGAATACGGAACAGTGGAAGACGCCGCAAAGTCTATTTTAAAGAGAGCCCTAAAGGCGCCTCTTTCGGCGATAGCCACTAATAGTGGTGAATCAGCAGAGCGTGTAGCCAAAGAGGTAAAAGATAAGAAAAATTCTGAATCGGATAAATCGAAGCAAATGTGGATTGGTTTTAATGCCGACCTAAATAAAATAGGCGATTTGAGGGAGAGCGGAATAATCGATCCCCTTAAGGTGACCAAGACGGCATTTATAAATGCCCTCTCGGTTGCCAGGAACTATTTAGTGATTGGTTCGGCGATAACCGAGATCCCCAAAAAAGAGAATGACATGCCGCCGGGTGGCGGAATGCCCCATGGGATGGGCGGCTTCTAGGGTTAAATAGCCTATCATATAAAAATTCCCCGCTCAGGTGGGGAATTTTTATTGTTGGCTAACTCATGGGAAATCAGTTATTCTTTTTGATAATATGGCAGTTGAAAAATCTGACTTTTTGGCTTATCGGCCGGACTTTCCTCCTGAAGAATGGAGCAAAAGAGATCTTGATTTTCTAGAACCTTTTGCCACTAATCCCCAAGGATTTGTATCGGTGATTCGCAACCTGCCGCCCGAAGTTGTTGGAGCCTTATGTTCTCGAGCCAGTCGGGCAAAAAACTCCCTACTTCGAGTCCTTCTGGATGAATATATTTATGCCATTGTTGACGGTGAAGATGAAAAATTGGCCGGAGAACTTATTCAAACGATTGATTTTTTGAAAATTCATGGATTTAAAAATATTTTAAATAATCAAAGGGCTCAAGAATTTTATGCTAGGTGGCTTTCCCAGTATGGCGACGATTCTATTGCCCAAATGACCGGAACTCACATTGTTTATTGGGGAATATCTCAGGTGGCAATGAAGTTTCTTGAAGATCAGAGGGTGGGCCTTGAGCCAATAGAAAAATCGACTCGCTACGTTAATTTTGGCAACAAAATTGATGGGCGCTATCTCTATTACATTCCTAGGCCCGATCTTGAAAATCTTAACTTACTTGGAGAATATCAAGATACGCTTGATCGAATGTTTGATACCTACACTAAACTATTACCTCAACTTATCGATTGGCTTACCAAAAATTACAAGGATAAGAAATCCATCTTGGAAAAAAAGGCGTTTGATACTCTTCGGGGACTTTTACCAATGGCTACTCTGGGTCAGGTTGCCTTTAGGGGTAACGCGCAAGCTTTTGAATATTTAATAAATCGAACTGCGGCTCACAATCTTGGTGAGTTCCGTTGGATAGCTGGGGCGACCAAGACCGAACTTGATAAAGAAATTCCCTCCTTATTGCTGAGATTAAAAGATGAAAAATCGATAAATTATCAAAAATATTTAAGTGGCCGTCGAGAAAAAATTAGAAAATGCTTAAATGATATTGTTGATAATGAGGTAGAATCGATTGGTCAGCCTCAAGTTAAGCTTATTGAAAGCGATCCGGACATTGAAAATAAAATTATCGCCGGGATTATTTTTCCAGAGAATCATGTTTCTTGGGAGGCTTGCCTTGATAAAGCAAGGCGTTTTTCAATTAGTGATCGAAAGAAAATTATCGATGAATATTTCAGTGGTCGGTCGGCGCGTTGGTATAAAGTCGGCCGAGCGCTTGAAAATTCTTATTTCCGTTTTGAAATCATTATGAATATCGGTGGTTATCGGGATCTCCATCGTCATAGAATGATGACTCAAGATCGACAACTATTCTCGACCCATCATGGTTATGATCTTCCCGTTGAGCTTAGGGAATCTGGTCTAGCTTCAGAATTTGAATCAGTAATGATTCTAGCCAAGAAACTTTTTGATAAAATCGAGAAGAGCGATCCTGATCTGGCGCAATATGTTGTCCCTTTGGCTTATAGGATGAGATTCTATCAATGGCAAAATATTCGTCAGTTATTTTGGGAAACAGAACTTCGGACAATTTCTCAAGGTCATCCCGACTATCGTCATATTGAGCAAGAAAAATACCGATTAGCTAAAGAGCGAATCCCATTAATTTCGGAATTTTTGCTTGCCGATATGGGAAATTATAGTATTGCTCGTCGAGGCACAGACAAAAAAATTAAAGACAAAGAAAAAAGAATAATTGAAGGTCTTAGAGACAAGGAATGATTTTTAGGCTATAATAGGCAGAAATAAAGAGTCGATAAGAACCAAAATAAATTGATATGAATTGGGTAACAATTGTTCTCATAATCGTTGGCATTATTATTCTTTGGCTAATTGTTGTCTACAACGGCCTTATTCGACTGAAGAATCGAACAAAGGAAGCTTGGGCCGATATTGATGTCCAGCTAAAGCGTAGGTACGATCTTATTCCAAACCTGGTCGAAACCGTCAAGAGTTATGCCGCCCACGAGAAAGAGGTTTTTGAGAAGGTAACCGAGGCACGAACCAGAGCGCTTGATGCTAAAAACAGCGGAAATGTTAAAGGTTTGGCCGAGGCGGAAAATAATTTAGCCGGAGCCCTTAAAACCTTATTTGCCGTATCGGAAAACTATCCCACCCTTAGGGCTTCGGAGAATTTTAGTCAGCTTCAGCAGGAATTATCTGACACGGAGAATAAAATTCAAGCTGCTCGCCGATTTTATAATGGTAATGTCAGGGATCTGAACACTCGAGTTGAGTCGTTCCCATACAACATAGTTGCAGGAGTATTCGCTTTCAAGAAGTGGGATTATTTTGAGATAGAAGACGAGGCAGCCAAGGAGCCGGTCAGAGTTAAGTTCTAATAGTTGTTGTAGATATTTTCTAGCAACCAGAACTTAGTTATGCCTACCATATATACCCATCGGGATTCTAATATCAGAAAAACCTGGACTCTCTTCACGGTGTTTTTGATAGTTATTATTGGTGTTGGTTATCTATTCTCTTATGTTTATGAGAGTCCAGAGATTTTAGTTGTCGCTGTTGTCTTTAGCGTGTTTATGAGTTTTACGAGTTATTGGCAGTCAGACAAAATAGTTCTTCGGATGGCTAATGCTAAACCAATATCAAAAGAATCCCATCGAGAACTTTATAATTTAGTTGAAAATTTATCCATCACCGCTGGTTTGCCAATGCCCAGAGTCTATGTTGTTCACGAGACAGCTCCGAATGCCTTTGCTACTGGTCGAGATCCAAAGCACGCTACCGTTGCGGTTACTTCCGGTCTTTTAGATAAGTTGAACAAAACTGAACTCGAGGGCGTTTTGGCCCATGAGTTGTCTCATATCGGTAATCGAGACATTTTAGTTTCCACCGTGGCGGTTGTTTTGGTCGGTTTCATCGCTATCCTATCTGATGTTTTTATTCGTTCTACTATGTTTAGTGGTCGTCGAAAAAGTAGCGACAATAGAGCTGGGATGATTATGTTGCTTATTGGTATCGCCTTTTCCATCTTGGCTCCCGTATCAGTTAAACTACTCCAGTTGGCAATATCTCGGAAACGAGAATTTCTTGCTGATGCCTCTGGGGTGCTTTTAACCCGATATCCTGAAGGCCTGGCAAGCGCCCTAAAAAAAATATCCCAGGATCAAACTCCTATGTCTGTGGCTAAAAATTCAACCAGCCATCTCTGGATAGATAATCCATTTAAGGGAAAGAAACGGGAATCTTTTTTCCAGCGAATATTGTCAACCCACCCACCCATTGAGGCTAGGATTAAAGCTCTTTTAGGAGAAGTTGCGAGGGGGTAGAAAAGAAGTTAACCTGTTCATATTTAGGAGGAGTCGCATAGTGGTCTAGTGCGCCCGCTTGGAAAGCGGGTAAACCCTAATCGGTTTCATGGGTTCGAATCCCATCTCCTCCGCCAAATTGTGCTTTTTGCGAAATTACAGGGGTTTGCCTCCGCGCTTCGCGCTTCTGCGTGGTACTTTAATTTTTGATTGAAAGATTTACTGAAATGAGTTAAACTCAACTCACAGAAAAACTTGAAATTGTTAATACTCTCGGCTTCAGAACTCATTTTGCCCGCCCGATTCATCCGACTCCCGCTTCGCGGGACGAGGAGCGAATTCTGTTCGGGCTATTTTTTAGAATACACCGCACAAAAATTTTATGATCTGGAGAAAATCAAAGGTATCGGTAAAAGTTCCATACTATAAACAACAAGAGACCTATACCTGCGGGCCAGCCAGCATGCAGATGATTTTTGATTATTTTCGTTACTATCAATCCCAAAACGAATTAGCCAAGCAGATGGGAACAAATAAAGAAAGAGGCACCGATAATGATCGACTCGTTAAGACGGCTACTAGTCACGGATTTTTCTGCTATGTAAACAATAATTCTAGTTTTGACGAAATTCGCCATTTTTTAGGAAGAGGCTTGCCCTCAATTGTTAATTTTATCGAGCCGATAAACAACGAGATTCACTTTGCGGTTGTCTCGGGTCTGACTAGAAGAAGTATTATTTTGAATGATCCCTGGAATGGTAAAAATTTTAAGATGCTCCGGAAAGATTTTTTGGATCGTTGGCATGATTCTAGGAATATCCATAAAGAATGGATAATGGTTGTTGCTAGAGATAGTTCTCAATTGGGAAGATATTATTTTCCCTCAAAGTAGCCAGTAAATGTTTATTGTGTAAATGAAAAGCCGTTCTCGTAGGTAGGACGGCTTTAAGTTTTACGATTTCACTGCCTGGTTGGCTAGCCGGTAATTTGGGCTGCGTGTTCCCAGGTGTTACCGCACTGGACGCAGTTGAAGCCAAATTTTTCTCGGGTTCTATCACAAGACGTATAGGAACTCATGGATCCAGTGTTGGCGAAACACTTCCGGCAGAGGTTGAAGTTGACACTTAGTTCTCTTTCTCCGTCAGGGGACAGGATAACAAGAACAGCGTTGTAGGGAAGATATAATGTTTGGTGGATTTGTCCGTTGGGGATTAGCGAAAAATAGTACTTCCCATCTCTCAGAAAAAATTTGTCCCCGGGCAGCTGGAAGGCTTTAATCCTTCTGCCATTTACTGCGGTCAATCCCCAGAAGAAAGTTTTTATCCAGTTGGGGAGATCGACTTCTGGTTCGGCTAGTACCCTCAACCCCTTACTATCAGTAGCGGTCTCTATGGCCATTTTAGCCTCCTAACGAGTTGTCAAGTGGAACTTTTTTCAGTGTAACAGGGCGTTTTTATCCTGGCAAGGTATTCGCAATTTCTCTTTATCGCAACCATGTTGCCTATTTATCGTTATAGGTAATAATAGAGCAGTTATGAAAAAAACCGACGAGAAGGAGTTGGTGCGGTGTGCCAAAAAAAACCCCGAGGCTTTCGGGCTGATTTTTGACGAATATTACGAACCTATTTTAGGTTATGTTTTAAAGAGGGTTGGCAATGTTCACGCTAGCCAGGATATTGTTGCCGATACCTTTTTTAAGGCGCTCGACAGATTATGGCAATTTCGATGGAAGAATATTTCAATTTCCAGTTGGCTGTATCGTATTGCGACAAACGAGATTAATCAGCATTTTCGCTATCAGAGGAAGACCCCCCACTCCCTTGAAAAATTGATTGAGGAGAAGGGATTTGAACTACGGGATGAGAAGGATATTTTGGAGGAAATTATTATCCAAGAGCAGGAGTTGGCAATGGCTGAGGAGTGGAAAATTGTAAAGGCGGAAATAGAAAAACTCCCGGAAAAATACCAGGAGGTTTTGACTCTTAGGTACTTTGAAGATAAAAAGATATCTGAAATATCGGAGATATTAGGAAAGAAAGAGGGAACAATTAAGTCTCTCTTATCTCGTGCCGTTGGCAAATTAAAAATTGCAAACGCAACCAAAAATATAGACGGGCATTATAAACATCAGGAAGATGAAGTAAAAGGTCGATCTTCCGCTGAAATTTAGGCCAAACTTTTATGAATCGTAAAAAGGAACCATTTTTGGGTTTTGTGATCCCCAAAATAAATCAGATGGATAACTATAAGAGGCGATTAAGAATTGCTTTAATGACGGCCCACGAGGATCGTTCAGTGGTTCGGATGTTTGGCGAAATTGTAAGCACAACTATTCAAACCATGTCTAAGTTGCAAAAAGTATTAGTTGCGGTTGTTTTGGTTGCAGTTGGAGTTGTAGTAACGGCTGGAATTTTGGGTCCTTCGGCTTCTTCGGTAGCTCATGCCGAAGCTCAAGATACTATAAACCGGGCTTTCGTGAGGATAGCCAGTTTAACCGACGAAGAACGAGCCGAGCTTGAGCGGAAATTTCAAGATCGAATTCAATTTCAGGGAGGTCCCAGAGGAGGATTTATGGGGATGGAGGAGCTGTCTCCTGAAGAAATAGAAGCTCGACATCAAGAAATAAAAGCTTCTCTGGCCGAAGCGCTTATTGAGGCACAGAGCGCCCCGGATCTTCGGGTGATAAGCGCCGACGAGGTACCGGTTCCAGGATTTTTGGGACGAACCGGCCGGGCGTTTGGGTTTAAAATGACTACCCATAATGAAGACCCGGAGGATAAGCTCGCCAATTTACCCGAAGACATTCGCACTCATATTAAGGAACACGAAGAGATTAGAGAGGAGATGAATCCAGTGTCTTTCCTGGTTTACACTAATTCCGACGGGCAAAAAGTCACTTTGGGAATAAATGCTAGTGATGAGCCGATTATTAAATTCATCCAGCCCGCCGACGGAAACGAGTCGATGCCAGTGATGCCTTTTTCTTATGGCAAAGGAATGCCGTTCTCGGGTTTCAAGGAGAGCGCAGAATAACTTTAGCTAGAAATTAATTAATTCTCGCTTCAAGCGCCCTGCTCAGAACAAGACAGGGCATTGGAGTGTTAAGTGTATGAAAAAATTTTATACAAAAGTAGATAAATATGTCCGCAAGCATAAAATTATATCAGCCATCCTGGCATTATTAGTTTTCGGCGCCATCTATTTAGTGATTTCTCACAGTTCCGCCGATGGAACCTTGGTGCGTTACGTAACCGCGCACGTTGAAAAGGGTGCCATTATTTCGTCGATTTCTGGGAGTGGCCAAGTGAGCGCGTCGGATCAGGTCGATGTTAAATCAAAGGTTTCCGGTGATGTGACCTGGGTTGGGGTGCAAACAGGCCAGGAAATATTGGTTGGCCAGGCACTTGTGAGCATTGATGATACGGAGGCTCGGAAATCCGTTGCTAACGCGGAGATTGATCTTAATGAAGCTCAACTTAAATTAGAAAAAGATATTGCCCAGGCACCGATTGACTACGATCGAGAATTGGAGTCTCTTCAAAAAGCCAACGACAATTTAGATAAAGCGTATGAAGATACATTTAACGCGGTTTCTAATTCGTTTCTTGATCTTCCAGCAGTAATCACCGGCGTTCAGGATATTCTTTTTGGTGACGATCTTGGTTATGCTGGCCAGTGGAATATCGACGTCTATAGGAGACTTTTTCAAGACGAAGGCCCGTATTTGATGGAGATTCTTGCTGGTATCGCCGAAGTTGATTATAAAACTGCCCGAATCGCTTATGATGATAATTTTTTGGATTTTAAAAATATAACGCGGTATTCAGGCCACTCTCAAATTGAAGAGTTGCTCCAAAAAACTATTAATACCACTAAGGCTATTGCCCAGGCGGCAAAAAGTGAAACAAATTTGCTTGACACCATTATTGATATTGCCAATGGCAGAAACGTAAGTTTAAATTCTTCAATTACTTCATTTCAGTCAGATCTCAGGGGTTATCTCGGTATTGTTAATAGCAATCTCAGTTCATTGTTATCTCAGCAGCGTTCGTTGGAAGATAGCAAAAATAATATTACTGATATAGAGCGAGATTTGAGTTTGTGGAAAATTAACAACCCGACCGGCGTTAATCCGCTTGATCTCCAAATTGAAAAAAATAGCGTCAAAAGGAAAGAATCCGAATTGGCCGACCTAAAGTCGGCGTTGGCTGATTATGTTATTCGCGCGCCGTTTGATGGCGTTGTTGCTGAGATAGACGTGAAGAAAGGAGAGGCACTATCGGCCAACAGTGTGGTGGCTACCCTTATTACTCACCAAAAAATAGCGGAGATTGCCCTTAACGAGATTGATATTGTTAAAGTTAAAGTCGGCCAAAAAGCAACCGTTGCTTTTGATGCCGCTGAAGATCTTTCGATAACGGGGGAGGTGATTAAGGTTGACTCATTGGCGACCGTGTCTCAGGGCGTTGTTACTTACAATGCCACGGTGGCTTTTGACACCCAAGATGTCCGTATTAAGCCAGGTATGAGTGTCTCGGTTTCGATTATCACAGAGGCGAAAGCTGATGTCTTAACAGTACCTAATTCTGCAATTCAATATCAGGGGACAAATTCTTTTGTCCAAATTATGGGTGCCGCGGGTGTTCTCGAAAACAGGCAGGTTGAGGTCGGACTATCAAATGATACCCAAACCGAGATATTGAGTGGTCTTAATGAGGGCGACGAGATTATTACGCAGACTATTGATTCGACCGGAGTTCAATCTGCGGCTACCCAGGTAGGCTCGGGTATTCTTCCTAGCGGCGGTTTCGGGGACAGCAATGTTAGATTTACGCGGTAAGTTTATGGTCGGTTTTTTAAAATTATGATTGAGTGTCGAAATATCTCGAAAATATACAAAACAGGAGAAATAGAAACCCAAGCGTTAGGGGGAATTTCTTTTACCGTTCAGGACGGAGATTTTTTGGCGATTATGGGCCCCTCCGGCTCCGGGAAATCTACTTTGATGAATATTCTGGGAGCGCTTGACGTGCCAACAAGCGGGCAATATATCATAGACGGTAACGATGTATCTGAATTATCCGAAGATGAGCTCGCCGACATCAGGAAAAACGATATTGGATTTATCTTTCAATCATTTAATCTTTTGCCCCGAACGACAATTCTAAAGAACGTGATGATGCCGTTAATCTACTCCGAGGTTCCCAATGAGGAGCGGGAAAGGCGAGCAAGGCGGGCGCTCAAGATGGTTGGTATGGACGAGCATCATTTTTCCCACCGATCTAATCAAATCTCCGGCGGCCAAATGCAAAGAGTGGCTATTGCCCGGGCACTTATCAACGAGCCTTCAATTATTCTTGCCGACGAACCGACCGGCAACTTGGATACCAAAACCGGAGAGATAATTCTCGAAACATTTCAAGAGTTGAACGAGAAAAAAAGAAAAACAATAATTTTAATCACTCACGAGCGATATGTGGCTGAGCACGCTGACCGGATAATCGATATTATCGATGGGAAACTTGTTGAGGATGATAAGAAGTTTACAAAAAGAATCACTAAACTTTCACACCATCATGAAGATATTTGATTTGCTCGAAGAATCATATTCAGCCATTTCGGCAAATAAGGTGCGGTCGGGACTTACCACGCTTGGTATTATTATCGGTATTGGATC
>Ga0066639_10001298_pt1 | contig 22192 bp, 20 predicted proteins | sample CryGeyCG2114_010_2_FD_59504 | JGI IMG/M metagenome (GOLD analysis project Ga0066639, IMG submission 59504) | Groundwater microbial communities from aquifer - Crystal Geyser CG10_big_fil_rev_8/21/14_0.10 | ecosystem: Environmental > Aquatic > Deep subsurface > Groundwater | place: USA: Utah...
CACGATCATTGATTTGATTTGGGGCGCAGTGTTGGCGGCTTCTGTATCTGTTGCGACATACTTTATCGCAAGTAAAATCGGCCTATGATTTATTATATAACACTCATTATAATATTATTCGCATACATGAGCCTATGGTTTGTGGTCTCTTTGTTCAAAAAAAGAAACGACGTGGCTGATGTGGCCTGGGGACTTGGTTTTGTGCTCATGACGTGGGCATCTTTTCTGCTTTCTGACGATTCTAGCATACGAGGAATGCTGGTAGGAATTTTGGTGAGTATTTGGGGTTTGCGTTTGGCTTGGCATATCCATGCGCGGAATAAAGGAAAAACAGAAGATTATCGATATCTTGCTTGGCACAAAGAATGGGGTAAATGGTTTTTTATTCGTTCTTATTTTCAGGTGTATCTTTTGCAAGGAACGTTTTTGTTTCTCATTGTTATGCCAGTACTAATTATTAATAAAAATATAGGAGCCGAACTTGGCCTACTTGATATTATTGGTGTAGTAATTTGGCTTTTTGGTTTCTTTTTTGAAGCAGTTGGCGACGCGCAACTATCTAAATTCATTAAAAATCCAGCCAACAAAGGAAAGCTTCTGCAAAATGGATTGTGGAAATATACTCGCCACCCGAACTACTTTGGTGAAGTGACACAATGGTGGGGCTTGTGGATTATATCGCTTGCTGTCCCTTTGGGCTGGATAGCCATCATAGGACCGCTAACTATTACCTTTTTGATTTTAAAAGTTTCGGGAATACCAATGCTAGAAAAAAATATGGAAAAGAATCCAAGTTTTGCAGAATATAAAAATAAAACGAGTATGTTTATTCCATGGTTTAGAAAAAAAATATGAGAGTTTGGGATATTCATGTAAAACATTTATGCAGAAAACACTTGCTCAGCGAACATAGAGAGCTTCATGGACTTTGGAATATTTTAACTAAACACGAAGGCAAGGGCGGATACTCGCAACACCCCGAAACTAAACGATGGATAGGAAAATTAAAAGCGCTCTACAAAAGGCATGAAGCGCTCGTAAAAGAAATGGGGGAAAGAAGATATAATCACAAATCTCCGCTTGATAAAAAACTAGCAACTGGCAAAGGAACGCAAAAATTATATATAAATACCATAAAAGAACAAAAAAATATTCTAGCGGATAAACCTTGCGAATGTTTCACGGAAAAGCATTTAAAATAAAGAGTTTTAGTAAAAAAAATACCACCCTATCTTCTAATAATATATATCGAGCTGCGGCTCTTCCAAAAAACTCCACCCAAATTTTTAATTCACTTCATTCGTTGCAAACTGTAGATATACTAATATGTTAAATAAAATAATTTTATTTCAAACACTATCTAATATTAACAAATGTTTAATTTTCTAAAAAATAAATACTTAATAGTCAGCATTGTATTATTTTTTCTGCTGATTATTTTTTTTAATGAACAAATATTTAATAATGAAACTTTAATCCCTCTGGATATATTGAAAGAATTTGATTTGATGCTCAAACAGGAAAATAGTATAAGCAACAATCGTTTATTGAGTGATATAGTTGACGCACTGTATCCAAACTATAATTTTATTTATCAAAATATAAATTCAGGAATTATCCCCTTTTGGAATCCTCATGTTTTTACAGGCATTCCCTTTTTTGCCGATAGCCAAGTTGGTTTTTTTGAATTCACGCATTTATTTTCTTATATTTTCAAAATCTCTCCTCTCGCCTTTCCTTTGTTCTCCGGTATTTTGTCTATTTTTATTCTTGGCATATCCTTTTTTATTTATTTAAAAAATCTAAAATTTAACACCATGGTTGCTTTGTTCGGCTCAGTTGTTTTAATGTTCTCTGGCACTATAATTGTTTGGATAAATTATCCATTGATTTCAGCTTTTATCTGGCTCCCCTTGGCTCTTTTTTGTATTGACAAAATAACTCAAACCAGAAATCAAAAGTACTTTCCAGCATTATCTTTGGTTGTTTGTTTTATGCTATTTGCTGGCTACCCGCAAATTGCTTTAATCAATTTATTTATAATAATTTTATATTATTTTTTTAGATCCAGACAAAATAAAATTTTCAATATTAAACTAACAAGTCTAGTTCTGATTTTTTTATTAATTGGTATCGGAATTAGTATGATCCAAATCGGGCCTTCTTGGAATCTAATTAAAAAAAGTGAGGCTTACGAAGTCGGACGTGATTACACAGCAAATGATAATATTTTTGAAATAACAAAAAACCAATTTACCGCCCCTGGCCATAGCCTGAAAGATGGAATTGAAAAATTAAAAAAATTCGGAGTGCTAGCTTTTTCTCCTGATTACTATGGGTCGCCTGTTGACAGAAATTTTCAACATCCAAATAATGACCCTTATTTAAACTTCAGTGAAATCACGATTTATTCAGGAATTTTTACGGTTCTATTGGCGATTCTTTCTATTGTTTTTATAAAAAAAGAAAAAATAACTATTTTTTGGATTATTACGGCCATAATATCTTTTTCTTTGGCAACCAACTTGCCCTTTTTGGGTTTGTTTAAATACTTACCCCTTGTCAACAAAATATCTATTAGCCGATTTAGAGTATTTTTTGTTTTTTCTATTGTATTGCTAGCTGTATATTCTCTAGAAAAAATATTTATTTATCTAAAAAATAAAAATTACAAATTAGCAAAAATATTTATTGTTATTTTAATAACATTTAGTTTTTTTGATTTGTTCCAATTTTTTCATAATTACAATCTAGGCAACAAAAAAGATGTTAGCTTTATAACTCAAAATAATGCTGTTATTTTTTTGCAAGAAAATACCCCCGAGCGAGAAAGAATAATTGGTCTAGGAAAAATCAATGGTGGGTTGCAAACGCCCCTAGTGCCAAACATAAGCACGGTTGCGGGTTTGTATGACGTCCGAGGATACAATCCAATTGCTGGAAAAAATTATTTGAATTTTGCAGACAAATATCTCACCCGAAGAGGTTCTTTTGTCATGACTGATGCTATATTTGATGAAAAAATTATAGATTTAATGAGTGTAAAATATATTATCTGCCCAAGTGATGGATGTTTGGTTGTAAAGAGAAACGAAGAATGGATAAAAGAATATGAAGATAAAAATATTGAAATTTTTAAAAATCCTAATTTTTTGCCTCGAACATATATCGCATATAACCATTTACTCGTCTCAGACAACCAATCTATCAAAGCACTAGAATCTAAAAATTTTAATCCTTATTCACAAGTAATTATTGAGAAGAAAGCAATTGAAAATCTAGAAAATAAAAACGAACAGCCAATCAAGAAAGCAGAGATCATTGAATACTCTGCCAACAAAGTAGTTATCAAGGCTCAAGCAAACAGAAGTGGAATATTGGTATTGACTGACAATTATGACACGGGCTGGAAGGCAGAAGTTAATAATAAAGAGGAAAATATATTACGTGTTAACGGAATATTTCGAGGTGTAATAATTCCTGAAGGAGAAAGTAAAATAGTATTTAGATATCTTCCTGAAAATTTTTATATTTATATGCTTATAACTATATTTAGCCTGCTAATATTATTAACATTATCTATTATAATTCAAAAAAAAATTATCAAAATCAATTAAATAATAATCTAAATTTCAAAACCCCCATAGCTTTTTGCCAAGGGGGTTTGTTTTTCGCGGAGAACCTCATTTCAGTACTCTATTTCGATTCCGTATTCTCCCCATGTCTCTATGCTACCGCATGGAGATTTTTGAGGAGACCACTGATTCAGCCATTCTTTGGGTAAAATTACCTCCTCTCCCTGAATGTAGATAAACAAATTCCCATCTTTCTCTTTGGCTTCGTAGCTGCCTGGGGCAACAACCCTTGCTTCCCCGAGACAACCTGGGATCCTCCTAGATGTTTTGAAAACTACTTTCATGGCAGTCCTCCATTATGTTTTTGTTTTTCAAAAAAGTACCAATATTAAAAGTATATTACATTGAAGTATAAGTCAAGAAGATAAAACAAGCGCAAAAAAAGAAAGCGGACAAATTATCCGCTTTCTTTTTACTATTCAAATTCAATTTGATAAAACTTTCTTTACGATCTCACTTACTTTATTTCCATCGGCTTGACCTTTGGTTTTGCTCATAACCTGACCCATAATTTTGCCGAAATTTTTATCAGAAGATGAGTCTACAATTTCTTTTACAATTTTTTCTATTTCTTCGTCGCTCATCTGTTCCGGCAAATACTTATCAATAATCTCTATTTCTTCTTTTTCTTTATCGGCCAAATCCTGTCTGTCGCCTTTTTCATATAATTCAATAGAATCTTTTCTTTTTTTGATCGCACTTTTGAGAACTTCCAATACTTTATCATCCGCCAGACTTTCTCTTTCTTTAATTTCAATCATCTTGTTTTTCAAGTCTGCCAAAATCATTCTCAGGGTAGATAATTTTTCTGCATCCTTTTCTCGCATCGCCGTTTTCAAGTCTTCATTAATTCTAATCAATAAATTATCCATAAATTTTATTATTATACTAAAAAGCTAAGAAGCTAACTAGCTAAAACTTACCATTTATTTCTTGGCTCTTCTTTGAGTTTTCCGGTTTTTTTCAAGTATTCTCTTTTTTCCCGCAAACCCTTGCTGATCAAAGCATACTCTTTTTGCTTGGTTTTGTTCTTTTTCGGCTCCATATACTGCTTTGAGCGCACCTGCTGTAGTTTTCTGCTTTTGATTAAAGATTTATTAAATTTTCTCAAAAAACTTTCAAAGCTTTCGCCTTTTTTTCTTCTAAATTCTACCACTTGGACACCTTCCTTTCTAGAAAAATATGTTAAATTAATAAAATATATTATTGTTTTTCTTCTCTGTTTAATCTTTTGTTAAGTTCTGAATTGATCTTTTTGTAATCAACAACTTCTTGAGTGCCAGACTCCATATCTCTAATCAAAATAGTTCCATCCATTAGCTCTTTCTGACCCAATATCAAAGTATATCTAGCTTTGATCTTGTTTGCTTCTTCCAACTGAGCCTTCAAACTATCCTTGGTAAAAGCTTGTCTTACCTTGAAGCCTGATCTATTCATTTCTTCAAACAATTTCATCATTTTTCTTCTGGACTGATCTCCGAGTTGAGCCAAAAAGATAAAATCTTCATCTTCTTTGATTGGAATATTTTTTTCCTTTATTTTCATTACCACTCTTTCAACTCCGATCCCAAAACCACAAGCTGGAGTAGGCCGGCCACCCATGAATTCTACCAAATCATCATATCGACCTCCGGCGCCCAAAGCAGATTGTCTGGCTGGATTTTTTTCATCGTCATCTTCTTCCTTTTGCGACCAAACCTCAAACACGGTCCGATTATAATAATCAAGACCTCTTACCAAAAATGGATTCAAATTGTATGGAATATCCATTTCATCTAAATATTCAAGCACTTTTATGAAGTGATCCTTGCATGCATCGCACAAAAAATCTATTATTTGAGGAGCGTCTTCCCTTACTTCTATACAAACATCTTCCTTGCAATCAAGAAGCCTAAGAGGATTTTTCAAAAATCTCTTTTTGCAATCTATGCAAAGTTTGGTTCTTTTTCCTCTTTCTTTATAAAATTCAACTAACTTTTTTACATACTCCTGCCGACATTCTTTACAGCCAATACTGTTTATCTGAATCTGCACATTTATCTGCAATCCTGAAAAAAAGTTATAAGCAATCAAAATTAATTGTACATCCGCTATTGGACTTTCTTCGCCAAAAATTTCCAGATCAAATTGTGTAAATTGTCTATATCTTCCTGACTGAGGCTTTTCGTGTCTGAAAGCCGGACCAAAAGCAAACATCTTTACTGGTTGAGGCAAATTGAACATACCGTGCTCGATATAAGCGCGAACTAAGCCAGGGGTAATTTCCGGACGAATGGCTACTCTGTCGCCACTTTTGTCAATAAAAGAATACATCTCTTTGGATACGATATCTGTATCCTTTCCTGTTGCTCTTTCGTAGAGATCCAGCCTTTCAAGAATAGGGGTTTCTATTCTTTTATAACTGTAAACAGCGGCGAGATCAGTTGCTTTTTTTACAACAATATCCCAATATTTATATTCATCAAACAAAATATCCTTCATTCCCCTCAAGCGGGAATATTTATCTCTAGATTTTTGTCTTCTCGGTTTTTCTATTATTTTCTTGGCGAATTTTTTCTGCATAAAAATTTACAAGCTATAATTATAAGAATCAAAGAACTGAAATCTAGAAAATGGCCAGCCTCGCAAAAGAACTTTCCCAGTAACAAAGCTTTCATTAACCAAACCGAAACTCCTAGAATCTTTTGAAGAATTTCTGTTATCTCCCAAGACAAAATATTCATTTTCTCCAATAGAAATTTTTTCTTCATTCAAGGCATATGTTTTTGTGCCTGGCTCCAAATATGCCTCTTCCAAAATCATTCCGTCTGGATTTTCATCATTATATATAATAACTTCTCCATCTGCTATTTGAACTTCTTCCCTCGGAAGGCCGATTAATCTTTTTATAAAATATTCCTGAGGATCTTTCGGATAACGAAATACCAGGACATCGCCTCTTTCCGGCTCTCCAAGCCTATAGCTAATTTCATCAACAATCAAATACTCATGGTCATAAAAACTAGGCTCCATTGAAGCTCCTTTTACATAAAAAGGCTGTATCAAAAAATATCTAATAGGAATAATAATCACAAGTGATATTACAACTATTTTTGCTAATTCAAATACGAATCTAAAAAAATTCTTGACCATGATTTTGCTTTTATTGCGCCCATCAATAAGCGCGATTTAATTTAATTAAAAGACAAAAAAGAAATAAGGTAAATAATCTTGAAATTTTCTACCCCTTTTTATCATTTACAATATAACACTAAAGCTAAAAAAAATCAAATCTTGAAAAAAAATGAAAAGTTTTGTATAATTTAATTAAATGAGCTCAAGCTAAAAGTTGAGTTTTAATTTTTATAATCAGTTGAAAAAAATAAATGACAGAAAACAATCATATTGAATATAGTATCCCAGAAAAAAGCTTAAACCCAGAAGAGCCGAAAAAGAAAAGCAAAAAAATTGCCATCTCTTTGGTGGTCTTTTTTATTATTGCCTTCGTTGCTTTTTCAAATCAAGTTTTGACAACTGATCATAGCTCTACTTCCTCTTGGCTTGATAGAATTCCTATCATAGGGCATATTAAACATTTAGCAGAGAGCGCCAACAAAGAGCTAAAAGGAGAAGACTTGGATAGAATAAACATTCTCCTTCTTGGTATGGGCGGAAAAAATCATGAAGGCGGATATCTAACTGATACTATAATTCTTGCTTCCATTGAACCTTCTACCAAAAAAGTTTCTATGATATCTATTCCTAGAGACATGACTATCCCAGTTGAAGATATGGGCTGGAGAAAAATAAATAATATTAATGCCTATGCTGAGGTAAATAATCCTGGCAGCGGTGGATTGGCTATCAGTCAAGCTGTAAGCGACACGCTGAATATACCGATTGATTACTATGTCAGAGTTGACTTTGAAGGCTTTGTAAATATTATCAATGAATTGGATGGAGTTGATGTAATGGTTGAAAATACATTAGAAGACTATAGATATCCTGTTATGGGAAATGAAGATGCTGAAAATTATGATTCAAGATTTGAGCATTTATATATAGAAAAAGGCCTTCAGCATATGGACGGAGACTTGGCTTTGAAATATGCTCGATCTCGCCATGCTTTTGGTGTTGAAGGTTCAGATTTTGCCAGAGCCAAAAGACAGCAAAAAATCATTGAAGCCGCCAAAGAAAAAATCCTTACTTTCAAACTGCTTTTCAGTCCAACTAAAATTACAAATATTTTGGATGAATTTGAAGAACACGTAAGCACCAATCTGAAAGTTTGGGAGATCGTAAAACTCTGGGATATGCTTAAAAATATTGGAAAAGAAAACATTACAAACAAAGTTCTAGACAATAGTCCCAATGGCCTTCTACTTGACGCCATCACAGAGGAGGGAGCCTATATTTTGACCCCAAGAAGCGGAGATTATTCAGAAATACAATATCTTATAAACAATGTCTTCTCTGATGCTCCACCGCAATTAAAAAATGAAGTGGTAGAAGAAAAGGCTACTATAGAAATCAGAAATGGCACTTGGATAAACGGTTTGGCCTCACAAATTTCTCTTGATTTAGAAAGATATGGATTTGATGTAATAAGAATTGGCAATTCTAGCCGGCAAAACTTTGAAAAATCAGTTATCTATGACTTAAGCTTTGGTGAAAAAAATAAATCTCTTAATATTTTGAAAGAAAAAACCGGCGCCAACATTTCTTTGGGTCTTCCTGATTGGCTCAAGGAAGATATTGAAAAAGATTTGACTGGCGAAACACACCCTATTCAACCTGATTTTATCTTGATCCTTGGTCAAGATGCTGACGTCACTAATTCAGGAATAATAAATTCCGAGGAATAATCCTTAAAAATATGGAATCCAAAAAAGAAAAACTACCTCTAGTTGTTATTTTTGGCCGAACTAACGTTGGTAAATCAACTCTTTTCAATAAGCTTACTGAACAAAATAAGGCTCTGGTTTCAGATGTAGAGGGTACTACCAGGGATAGCAATATCGGAAAAGTGGAATGGGCAGGAAAAATATTTACATTGGTTGATACTGGAGGAATAATGGAAATCAAAAATCTAACCAAAAAAACTATAAACGACAATGACATTGATGCCCTTGTCCAAAAGCAAGCTCGCGATTATCTTAAAAAGGCTGACTTAATTCTTTTTTTGGTTGATACAAAAACAGGTCTTTTGGGTGATGATAAAAAAATGTCTCTGATAATCAAAAAAACCCTTCCTAAAAATAAAAACATAATACTTGTTGCAAATAAATCTGATAACCCTCGCCTAAGGAGCCAGGTAGCTGAATTCAATAAACTTTCTTTGGGCGAACCTTTGCCAATTTCTGCAACCACTGGTTCTGGTACTGGAGATCTTTTAGATTTAATCGTAAAAAATATAAAAACAAAATCAATAGTCAACAGTCAAATAGTCAACAGTCAAATAAATGTTTGCATACTAGGCCAGCCCAATGTAGGCAAATCAAGCTTAATAAATTCTATTCTCGGAGAAAAAAGAATTATTGTAAGCTCTATTCCCCACACGACTCGCGAACCCCAAGACACAGAAATAGAATATGATAATAATCTAATAAATTTAATAGACACAGCGGGTATTAGTAAACAGGGTCAAAAGGGAGCTAGAAAAATAAAATTCAAAGAAACGCTAGAAAAGAAAAGCATCTCAAAATCTTTGGGAGTTTTGAAAAAAGCTGATATCGCCCTCTTGGTAATAGATACAAAACAAGGCATTAGCCATCAAGACGCAAAACTCGTCGATGAAATCATAAGCCAAAAAGTAAGCCTAATTATAATAGCTAACAAATGGGACACAATAGAAGATAGAAACACAAAAAAATATACAGAATATATTTATAATAGTCTGCCTTTTGTAAAATGGGCCCCTATCCAATTTGCATCTGCTCTCACAGGCGAAAAGGTCACAAAAATACTTGACCTTATTTTGGAAATAAAAGAGCAGAGAAAAATCAGAATCTCGGACACTGCATTGAAAAATTTTCTGTCTAGGATAATAAAAAACCACAAACCGCCAAAAAGAAAATTAGACAAAAGGCCTCATATTTTTGAATTAAAACAAGTCAAAATTGACCCGCCAAAATTCTTTATCCGAATCAGAAATAAAGATGAAATGCATTATTCGTATATAAAATTTATAGAAAATAGAATGAGAGAAAAATTTGGCTTTATCGGCGTGCCTATTACGATTGAAAAAATGAAAAAATCTATAATAAAAGAAAAATAATATGAAATTAAAAATCGGCTTAGGAAATCCAGGAGATAAATATAAAAAAACCCGCCATAATGTCGGATTTATGGTCGTAGATGCTTTGGCTGAAAAACATGAATTGAATTGGAAAATGAACAAAAAATTCAAAGCAGAAATAGCTACTTTTTCTCCCTCTCTTTTAGAAGGAGCGGGACGGGGTGAAGTTATTATAGCTAAACCCCAAACATACATGAATTTATCTGGTCAAACTGTTCAAGCTATTCTTTCTTATTACAAACTTCTTCCCAAAAAACTTGGGCTTATCCAAAAAAATGATTCTGATCTTTCGGAAATTTTAACAGTAATCCATGACGATCTGGATATAGAATTTGGTAAATACAAAATTGCCGTAGACTCTAGAAGCGCAGGCCACAATGGCGTACAATCAATAATAAACCAACTCAAAACAAAAAACTTCAAACGTATTCGAATAGGAATTAGAAATAATATGCTAGATAATATTCCGATTGATAAATTTGTTTTGCAAAAATTTAATAATGAGGAAGAAAAAAATATAAAATCTTTAATTTCTGAAATAATAAAACAATTATAATGTTTTTATAATAAAAAAATAGCTGATCTGAGGATCAAGCTATTTTTTTGTGCCGTGAGCGGGACTTGAACCCACAAGCCTTGCGGCACTGGAACCTGAATCCAGCGTGTTTACCAATTTCACCACCACGGCTTACCAAGCAATAAATATATTATAACTTATTAAATAATTTAGAAAAAGAAGAAGGGTCCATCATGAAGACTGGACCCTTGTTTCTGGGGTGGTAGAGACGGGAGGATTTGAACCTCCGACCCTTCCCGGCAAAACCAGAAATGCTCTGCCAAGCTGAGCTACGTCCCTACACTAAGAAGGGTTTGGTGGGCCGTGGAGGATTCGCTCCGGTATCCACCGGAGTAAAAACCTGCTGCCTGTCTCGGCAGCGAAGACCCACACAAAACCTATCACAAAATTTTAAAAGAATTAGTTCGTCCGCCCGGATTTGAACCGGGAACCCTTGGGTTGGGAGCCCATTGCTCTGCCTATTGAGTTACGGACGAACTAATCTTTATATAAAATTGGTCGGGATGGAAGGATTCGAACCTCCGACTTCCCCAGCCAAGCTAGGGTGCTCTACCTGACTGAGCTACACCCCGACCGTGAAAAGAACAAAAAATAGTATCCAAATTATAACCTAGAAGCCGGGGATCACCCCGTGAAGTTGGACAAAACAAAGGAGGGAATGTTTGCCTCAACTACTCCTAGGCAATAATCTGAATACTATCTCATCTTTATATTATATGATATTATAAAAAATAATTAAAGATGCATTAAAATTTTAACGCGCACATTACTACTTGCCAAAAAGGAAAAATTAAACAAATACCCCAAGGAGGATAAGGTATTTTATCTAAAATCCTCATAGCAAGTAGTAAAGTGGGTACTAAACTTCTTTTATTGTAATATACAAAACATAATAGAACATCTTAACAATTTTTTGTAGAAATGTCAATATCTAAACAATAAAAAATAAAAAAATACTTAATATTAGGTTAAATTTTTATTATAAAATAATGGAAAATAACGACAAAAAATATTTAATAGCCCTCAGTCACTTTCAAAAATTCGGGCCCAAGAGACTGAAAATTCTTAAAAAAAATTTTGATAATTTTGAAAAAGCCTTTTACGCGAATCTAAAAGAATTAAAAACTGCGAATATAGAGGAAAATGTAGCTCAAGAATTTATTTCTACTCGAGATAATATAAACTTTAATTTAATTCTAGAAAAAATAAACAAAGAAAACATCAGAATATGCACACCCGAAGATGATGTTTATCCAAAACTTCTTAAAGAAATCTACAATCCTCCTGAGCTACTATATTACAAAGGTGAATTAAAAGAAAACGATGAATTAAGTCTAGCCGTAGTTGGAACTAGAAAATTCACAAATTATGGAAAACAGGCAACAGAAGAAATCACACGAAAATTAGTTAACAACAAAATGACCATAGTAAGCGGGCTGGCTCTAGGTATAGATACACTCGCGCACAACACTACATTGAATTTGGGGGGGCGAACAATTGCTATACTAGGAACTGGCATAGACTCCCAAAGCATTTATCCAACAACCAACAAATACTTAGCTGAAAAAATTATTCAAAATAAAGGTGCTGTAATTTCCGAATTCCCTCTTGGCACACAGCCCCTTCGGTATAATTTTCCCCAGAGAAATAGAATTATATCAGGTCTCACTCTGGGAACTTTGGTTGTAGAGGCGGGTGAAAAATCTGGCGCCTTAATCACGGCTCAATATGCGCTTGAGCAAAACAGAGAGGTTTTTGCCATTCCCGGAAGTATTTATTCTCCTACTTCAATAGGCTCAAATAATTTGATAAAACAAGGAGCTCGCACTGTTACTAGAGTGGAAGATATTTTGGAAACGCTTGACTTGAAAAGCATTTCCTCTTATATTGATAATAAAAAAATTATCGCTGACACGCCCGAAGAAAAAGTAATTATTGCTAATCTGAAAAACGAACCGATCCACATAGACGAGTTGGTTCGCTTGACAAAACTGAACACATCTATTATAAATAGTACATTAACTATGATGGAGATGAAGGGCATAATAAAAAATCTGGGTGGCATGCAATATGTATTATCAAGATAATGCTAATTATTATGCGAATTATATTCTAATTAGAATTATGGAAATACTACACAAGGAGCTATCATACAAGATAAATGGAATATTATTTGAAGTTCATAATAAATTAAGTAGATTTTTTTCTCATAAACAGTATTGTGACGCTATTGAAATATTATTTAAATAAAATAAAATTAATTATCAAAGAGAGGTTGATATTCCTGTTGATTTTGGAAAAGAAAAATTACATGGAAATATTTTAGATTTTTTTATTGAATATTTAATACCTCTTGATGTAAAAGCAAAAAAATTTATTACTATCCAGGATTATGTACAAATGAAAAGATATTTATTTTCTACTAATCGAAAACTTGGAATAATTGTAAATTTTAGAGAGATTTCAATAAAACCAAAGAGGATAATTAATTCGAAGGGTGAAAAATAATATTCGAATCAAATTCGCATATAATTAGTATAATAATTTGAATTATGAACTTAGTAATCGTCGAGTCCCCTACCAAAGCAAAAACTATCACAAAATTTCTAGGCTCTAAATACAAAATAGAGTCCTCTTTTGGTCATGTCCGAGATTTACCGAAAAGTACTACGGGAGTAGACACCGAAAATAATTTTGAGCCAAAATATGTGATTCCAACAAAGGCTAGAAAAAATTTGAATAATTTAAAAAAGCTAGCCGAAAAAGCAGATAAAATCATACTCGCAACTGACGAAGACCGAGAAGGAGAAGCTATTGCTTGGCATTTGGCTGAAGCCATGAAGGTTCCAAAAGAAAAAACTGGCCGAATAGTTTTTCACGAAATTACCAAAGACGCAATATTAGAGGCGCTTGAAAACCCAAGAGAATTAGATATGAAATTAGTTAATGCACAACAAGCTAGACGTATACTTGATCGCTTAGTTGGCTATGAACTTTCTCCATTTCTTTGGAAAAAAGTCGCCAAGGGTTTGTCGGCCGGAAGAGTCCAGAGTGTTGCCGTCAGATTGATTGTAGAAAGAGAAAAAGAAATCAAGGCTTTCAAGCCAGATGAATACTGGACAATTGAAGCTGAATTTAAAAAAGATAGCGATTTATTTAAATCAAAATTGAATAAAGTTGATGGAAAAACAATTGATAAATTAGAAATCAAAAACAAAGAAGAAGCGGAAAATATTTTAAAAAATCTGGACAAGGCAAAATATACGGTGGCTGATGTAGTAAAAAAAGAAACCAAAAAAAATCCACCAAAACCATTTACTACTTCAACACTTCAGCAAACAGCCAATCGCTGGCTTGGTTTTTCCGCCAAACAAACTATGATGGTAGCTCAAAGACTTTACGAACAGGGTCTTATTACCTATATGCGTACTGATTCTCTAAATCTATCAGAAAAATTTTTGAGTGATGCCAAAAAATATTTAAAAGAAACTCACGGAGAAAAATACTCTTTAAATAAACCGCGAATTTTCAAAACAAAATCAAAAGGAGCTCAAGAAGCTCATGAGGCTATTCGACCGACTGAAGCTTCAAAAAATCCAGAAAGTCAAACAAAGCTCGATAACAATCAAAGTCGTCTATATCAATTAATTTGGCAAAGAAGCTTGGCGAGCCAAATGCCTGAAGCCATTTTTGATGCTACTACCATAGATATAGATGCCCGTGACACAAAATATCAATTCCGATCAACTGGTCAAACTATGAAATTTGATGGGTTTCTAAAAATCTATCCAGAAAAAAGCACTGAACTTAGCTTACCTCAAGTTGAGAAAAAGGAAGAACTTGAACTTGCAAAATTAATCAATGAACAGCATTTTACAAAACCACCAGCCAGATACTCTGATGCGGGCCTTGTTAAAGAGCTAGAAAAATATGGCATTGGTCGTCCTTCAACTTACGCGCCAACCATTGCTACAATTACAGCTAGAAACTATGTAAATAGAGATGATAACAAAAAATTATTCCCAACCGATATTGCCTTTGTTGTAATAGATTTATTGGTTGAGCATTTTCCCAAAATCGTTGACTATGAATTCACAGCCAAGATGGAAGATGATTTAGATGAAATTGCGGAAGGAAAAATTGAATGGCAACCAGTTATAAAAGAATTTTATAGTCCTTTTCATGAAAACCTTGAAAAAAAATATAATGAAATAAATAAAGAAGACATTATGCCAGAAGAAAAATCAAACGAAAAATGCGACAAATGTGGCGCAGAAATGATTATAAAAACAGGGAGGTATGGCAAATTTCTAGCTTGCTCTGCTTTCCCAGATTGTAAAAATATAAAAGGCATGGACAATGGAAGTGACGGAGCAGGTGGTAATGGAGAAAGATCAGAAGAAATGAAAAAACTAGAAGAAAAACACAAAGGCGAAAAGTGTGACAAATGCGGATCTGACATGGCTATCAAGACTGGACGCTTTGGCCCATTCCTCGCTTGTACTGGTTATCCAAAATGTAAAAATATTAAAAATATAAATGAAAAATCAAAAACTGGCGTAAAATGTCCAGCTTGCGGAAATGGAGAAATCGTTCAAAAAAGAAGTAAACGTGGCATCTTCTACGCTTGCGACCAGTATCCTGATTGCAAAAATGCTCTCTGGGGTAAACCAACTGGTGAAAAATGTCCAGAATGCAAAAGTCTAATGGTAGAAGATAAAGAAGGCGGAGTAAAATGTTCAAACAAAAATTGTAAATAATAAAAAAGGTAATATTAAACAATAAAATATCTCTATTGATTTTATTTACAAATTGTGATAAAATACTTTCACGAGGATAAAAAACAAGCAAAAAAGCGTGTCTAAAAATTAGGTGCGTTTTTTGTTTTCTATCCTTTTAATTATCTATTCGGGTTATTCACATTTCTACATTTATACATTTATAGTGTGGGTTGCCGAAGGCAAAAACAAAAGGTCGAACTTTAACAAAAAACAAAATTTAATTAACAAAACATATGGTGTTATTCTTTATAGGAGTAATCGAAATGTTAATCGTAACAACCTGGACAAGAGCCGTAACAAGAACAAAAATCATGGCAAGTGGTACTATTACTCTAATAAATATATTTATTTGGTATTATGTACTGCAAACTATTCTGGAAGACATAAATAATTGGAATACAATTGTTCTTTATGCTTTTGGCTGTGCCTTGGGCACTATGTTAAGTACCTATTATTTTTCTCTTAGAGAAAGAGATAGAGAAATAAAACAATAAAATGAGCATTACGAACATGTCAGAAGATCCTTTTCCCGATAGTACTTCTGTATAAAACCGCTTTTTACTTAAATGTAATTGGCGGTTTTATTTTTTATATTTTTCTTTTTTTCAAGTGTTATGTATAATATATGTATAATATAAGAGATCTTAATAATTTTAACTAATTTTTAATTAATTTTTTATATAATTAATATAACTAACAAATTATATCGCCAATCCCCCATAAAAATGGAGTAACGATAAAAAAGTTTATGGAAAACAATATTACAGCCATAAAGGGCTGGAAAAATCCCTGGGTAATCATTACCCTGATTAGCATTATATTGATTGCAGGTATAGTAGTTGTTTCAATTTTGAGAGACCGGATTGTAAATCAACAACAATGGACAATAAATTTTGTTGGGCAGGGAAAAATCGATTATACGCCAGATATTGCCAATATAAATATAGGTGTTCAGATAGATAAAAAAGAAAAAGCAGAAGATGCGCTAAAAGAACTTAACCAAAAAACAACTGACATTTTCAAAGCTATCGAAGAAGTTGGTATAGCCAAAGAAAATATTCAGACTCAGAATTATTCCCTCTATCCTCAATACGATATAATTGACGGGGTATCAAAGCCAGCCGGATACAATGCAAACCAAGTTGTGGTTGTAAGAATCAAAAATATAGACAAAGATCCTGACTTGGCATCAAAGGTGATTTCGGTCGCTACCAAGGCCGGAGCAAACCAAGTGAACGGTATTTCTTTTGAACCGTCAAATTTGGAAAGCTTGAAGCAAGAAGCAAGAATAAAAGCAATTGAAGATGCGCGCCAGAAAGCAGTGGAAACAGCCGGTGTTTTGGGAGTAAAACTAGGAAAGCTGGTTAACTGGTGGGAAAATTATATAACACCAGAATCTCAATATATATACGCTGATGGCAAAGGCGGCATGGGTGGAGGTGGAGGAGAATTTCCTACTGTTCCTAGCGGAAGCCGAGAAATAAAAATTGAAGTAAGTGTGAATTATTTAGTTAAATAGGTTGAATATAGACAAAAAATACCCCGCTCCAGTTTTAAAAACTGGAGCGGGGTATTTGACAAAAAAAATAATCAAGAATACAATATACCTATACCACAGGTATGGGTGTGGATAACTAAATCATAATTTAATTCCGCTTAGCGGAATAGAACAACTATGACTCCTCAAAAAGAAAAAGCTTTAATTAATTTTAAAAAAGCCTCTACCCTACTCTCTCGTATTATCAAAATGGTCGAGGATGATAAGTATTGTATAGATATAATGCAACAAAATTTAGCTGTTATTGGTATGCTCAAATCTTCTCATCAAATGCTCATGGAAAATCATCTTAATACTTGTTTCAAAAGCGCTGTACAAAGCAACAATAAAACAAAAAAAAAAGAAATGATAGATGAAATTTTAAAAGTAACTAAATTATTTAATAAATAATATTTTTTATTTGTCATTCCCGCACCCGCCTGCCATAGACTGCTTGCCCGCTCGTGCCTCGCAATGGCAGGCGGGGCACTGTCGGGCAGGAAAACGGGAATCTCGGTTGTTATAAATTAGATTTCCGATCATCTAAATTAATAATTAATGGGTGTCGGAAATGACAAAAATTAAATAATATGCTTAAAACAAAAAAAACATACATTTCTGGCATGCACTGCTCTAGCTGTCAGACAGCAATAGAGACTGAGGTTAAAAACCTTAAAGGAATCAACAAAATAAATGTCAATCTTGAAAAAGAAGAGGCTGACATAGAATATGACGAAAAAAAAATAAGCTTTGAAAAAATAAATCAAACTATTGAAAAGTTAAATTATAAAACCAGTGAGAAACCACCAAAAAAAGAAAAGAAGAAAAATATAATTGCAATAATAATATTAGTGAGCTTGTTTATTCTTGGATATATTGTTATAAAACAACTCGGTCTCCTTGAGGTACTGGCTCGGTTAAACGAAAAAAACATTAGTTATTCTTTGATTTTCTTAATCGGCTTACTGGCTAGTTTTCATTGCGTTGGTATGTGCGGTGGAATTATTGTTACCTACTCGGCTAGTAATATTAAAAATAAAAATAAATCTCTTAAACCTCATTTCGGATACAATCTAGGTCGTTTAATTTCATATACAGTAATCGGTGGAATTCTTGGTGGTTTTGGTTCTTTTTTTGGCGTCAATCCAAATTTTACCGGAGTAGTTGTTTTGATAGCAGGAGTTTTGATGATTCTTATGGGATTATCTCTTTTTACTCACAATAAATACTTGGAAAAAATCAAAATCAAAACTCCAAAATTCATAGCCAAATTTTTGTTTAGCAATAAAAATTCAAAAAAACCAAAGGGTCCATTTGTAATTGGAATTTTGAATGGTTTTATGCCTTGTGGTCCCCTGCAAGCCATGCAACTCTATGCTCTTGCCTCGGGAAATATAACTACTGGTGCTCTATCTATGGGAATTTATGCGCTAGGCACCATTCCTCTCATGTTTGGCCTCGGAAGCGTGATGTCCATGATTAGCCAGCAAAAAATTAAACAAATAATGAAAGTGTCAGGTGTTATTGTAATTCTATTGGGAATATTTATGCTTAACCGCGGACTAACAAATTTTGGGTACGGTTTCAAGGGGTTATTACCAAAAGAGGCAACTAGCCAAAAAGAGTTTGTGGTTACGGGCGATGTGGAAGAACAGCAAGTTGTAAATATGGATCTTACTTATAGCGGATATGTTCCCAATGTTCTTTATGTAAAAAAAGATATTCCTGTCCGCTGGGTTATAAACGTAAAGCAGATGAGTGGATGCACTGATGAAATCTTATTGGAAGAATATGGTATTAGAAAAAAACTAGAATATGGCGAAAATATTATTGAATTCACACCAAATCACTTAGGAGAAATCAAATTTTCTTGCTGGATGAAAATGGTATGGGGAAAATTTATAGTCACCGATGATAGTGTATCCAAAAACCAATCCCAAGCAGAACAAATTGAGGTTCCGCAATCAACTTGTGGCGGAGGAGGGTCTTGTGGAGGAACTTATGGACAATCAGCCTGTGGATGTTCTGTAATAAAATAATAAAATAAATTTATGAAAAAAATTAATGTAAAAATAAGAGGCATGCATTGCGCTTCTTGTGCTAATAATATATCAAAAAATCTCAAAAAAACTGATGGAATAAATTCAGCTAATGTAAATTTTTCCACTGAGTCAGCAACGGTTGAATATAGTGAAAACAAAATTGATGAGAATAAAATAAAAAAAATAGTTAAAGATACTGGCTACGAAGTTGTAGAAGAAGCACATAACGAAAATCATCATGATCATGAAGACAAAAATGAAAAAAAATTGAAATGGAAAGTTATTATTTCTGTAATTCTTACTTTGCCTGTACTAGTACGTATGTTTTGGATGTGGGAAGTGCCGGGTGAGCTTTGGGGAATTAGTCTCACCAACTGGATCCAACATGATTTAACTTTTCTTGTAGTTTTTATTTTTGGTTGGCAATTTCACAAAAACGCATTCAAAGGACTCATGAGACTCCAGGCTGATATGGACATGCTTATTTCCATTGGTACCTTGGCTGCATATTTTTATAGTCTCTATTCTATGTTTACAGGTGGACATCTATATTTTGAAAGTGCTGCTACTATTACGTCTCTTATTCTTCTTGGCAGATTAATGGAGCAAAAAACTAAAGGTAGAGCAAGCAGAGCAATGCAAAAACTCATGGAATTGGGCGCAAAACGAGCGCGCGTGCTAATTGACGGGAAGGAAGTAGAAAAAAATCTAGATGAAATAAATATTGGAGAAATTTTTATAGTCAAGCCTGGAGAAAAAGTACCTTTGGATGGAATCATCATTAAAGGTAATTCAAATCTAGACGAATCAATGCTGACTGGAGAAAGTTTGCCAGTCTATAAACAAATAGGCAAAGAAGTATTTGCCGCGACTATAAACAAGGATGGAATCTTGAAGATTCGGGTTACCAAGAAACAAGAAGAAACCATGCTCGCGCAAATTATCAAAACTGTGGAAGAAGCCCAGCATTTCAAAGCTCCGATGCAGAAACTAGCGGACAAAATTGCTAGTATCTTTGTGCCGGTTGTAATCGGTATATCCATACTAACTTTTGCCGGCTGGTTTCTTGCAAGCGGAGATATTGGAAATTCCATTATCTATGCTGTCGCTGTTCTCGTTATATCTTGTCCTTGCGCCCTTGGCATTGCTACTCCGATTGCTATCATGGTCGGGTCTTCAGTTGGAGCGCGCGAAGGTATTCTTATTAAGAATGGAGAGAGTTTTGAAAAAGCGAAAAACATAGATACAATTGTTTTTGACAAAACCGGCACTCTGACCGAAGGCAAACCAAAAGTACAAGAAGTATTGGTAAATAAAAATCTTGATTTCTCTATAGAAAAAGTAATAAAAATCGCTGCCTCGCTTGCCAAAAATTCAGACCACCCGCTTTCTCGCTCAGTAGTAGAATACGCAAAAACAAAAAATACTGAATTGATAAATGTAGCTGACTTTCAAGAAATCACTGGCCGAGGAGTGGCTGGCAAGTGCCAAGAGCATGAAACTGAAATTTTACTTGGCAATCTGAAGCTTTTGGAAGAGAAAAAAATAGAAATCAGATGGGCCGTGGAAACAGAAGAAAAATACAAGAAAGAAGGCGGTACGATTCTTTTTGTTGCGCATGGAGACAAAGTAGTTGGCTCCCTCTTCATCACTGATGAAATAAAAAAGGACGCCTTTCAGGCAATCCAAAAAGTAAAAGATATGGGCATAGAACCAATCATCATCAGCGGTGATAATAAATACGCGGTCATCACGGTCGCGCAAGCCCTGGGCGTAAAGAAATACTTTGCCGAAGTCTTACCACAGAATAAACAAAAGGAAGTAAAGAAGCTTCAAGATAAGGGCAAGCGTGTAATTTTTGCTGGCGACGGCATCAATGATGCGCCCGCCCTAGTTCAAGCCAACCTTGGCATTGCCATGGCCTCAGGAACAGATATTGCCAAAGAATCTGGCGATATTATTATCATGAAAAACGAGCCCCTAAAAATCGCTGAAGCTATAGAACTATCCAGAAAAACATTCAGAACTATCAAACAAAATCTTTTCTGGGCTTTTTTCTACAATATTCTAGCAATTCCCTTGGCTATCGCTGGTTTTGTCTCTCCCATGATTGCTGCTCTTGCTATGAGTTTTTCTGATCTTACTGTAATTGGAAATAGCTTGAGGATTTATAGAAAATAAAAAATAACCATACAAAAAAGAGTCCCAAACTAGGACTCTTTTTTTATTAGATCAAATTTTTCTTCTCTTGATAATTTTTTTACTACACTTTCTTCTTTCGTGGCCCTTGATTTACTCTTAAATCGTCGAGAATAAACCAACTTCACTGGTCGCCGACCTCTCGTATATTTTGCGCCCAGATTTGAAAAGTTGTGTTTTTCTATTCGTTTTTTCAAATCATTGGTAATTCCTGTATAAAGTGTTTTGTCAGAACATTCTAAAATATATAAATACCACATAAAAAAAGTTAAGTATGTAATTAATTGTGTATTTAAGCCTAATCTAATTTATATACTGCACTCGACCAACTTCGCCTGTTTCCAGTCGAACTTTGATTCCATGCGGATGAGCGGAAGAATTTGTTAGGATATCTTTTACAATCCCTTCGGTAAGCCTGCCCGTTGGTTGGTCTTGTTTCTGAACAATCAAGACGAATTGTCCTTGTTTTATATTTTCTCTTGTTTTTCCAGGCATATTTTTTAAACTAAATAATCTTTCTATTCACCATTTCAAAAAAACACTTAGCACAAGCTTTTACATCAGCTAGAGCATCATGAGCATCATCAAAGTCTTCACCAAAAAGTTTATTATGAAGCTCCATTAACTTCGGCCATTTATATCCATATCCACCTGGAATCGCGCAATAATCAGTTGACTCATGCATTGTACAAATCTTCACCCGATCAAAAAGTTTGCTTGTCTGATCTTTGCGTAAAAACTCCGCTCCCATGATTTTTTCATCAAAGCTGATATTATGAGCCACTATAATTTTTGTCACCTCCAGAGCATCGGCAAATTCTAGCAAAGCCTCGTGAAGCGACATTCCTTCAGAAAGAGCTCTTTCGGTCGTGATGCCATGTACTTGAGACGCTGCCTCAGGAATCAAAAATCCTTCCGGCTTTATAATCCGATTTTTTCCTTCCACTTCCTCTCCTTTTTCGTCTACCAAAAGCCAGGCTAGTTGCACAAGCCTGGGCCAATTTTCTAAATCTTCAAGCGGAGCTTGCCAATTCTTGGGCAGTCCAGTTGTTTCTGTATCAAAAAATAAAAACATATTTACATTATAGCACAAATATTTAATGTATTATAAAACGAAAATGTCCGTAGCACTAGAAGTAGCGCT
>Ga0066639_10001302_pt1 | contig 22160 bp, 20 predicted proteins | sample CryGeyCG2114_010_2_FD_59504 | JGI IMG/M metagenome (GOLD analysis project Ga0066639, IMG submission 59504) | Groundwater microbial communities from aquifer - Crystal Geyser CG10_big_fil_rev_8/21/14_0.10 | ecosystem: Environmental > Aquatic > Deep subsurface > Groundwater | place: USA: Utah...
GGCCGATGGCGACGACCAGCCTGGAGTAGGCGCGAGGGCAGGCAGCCTGCGGTCGGGGCGGTGGTCTTCCAGATCATCGCTCCGACCCGCCCCCTTATATATAAAAACACACCAGCCGAGTGTTTTTTTTGTTGCTCAAAAACGATTTTAAAGGTAAAATATCACTACTAAATATTGTTTATGACCAAATTTGTAATTATTGATGGCAACGCAATCGTTCATCGCGCTTACCATGCCCTACCACCCATGAACACAAAAGACGGTTTAATGGTAAACGCTGTTTATGGATTTACGTCTATGCTATTAAAGGTATGGAAAGATTTGAAGCCAACCCATTTATGCGTGAGTTTTGATGTGGCTGGTGGTACTTTTCGTCATGACAAATTTGAAAAATATAAAGCTACTCGTGTCAAAGCTGATCAGGAGTTGTATGATCAAATCCCCCTGGTGCATGAAGTGGTGTCAGCATTTGATATCCCTGTGTATGAGAAGAAGGGCTATGAGGCCGATGATGTTATTGGTACCGTGGTGAGAAAGATTGAAACTGAGATGGATGAGGTATATGTGGTTACTGGTGATATGGATACCTTACAACTGGTAGATAATAAAATAAAAATTTATACGTTGCGTAAAGGAATGAGCGATATTGTGGTTTATGATCCCCAAGCAGTAAAAACTCGTTTTGGATTTGGCCCAGAAATGGTGGTGGACTATAAAGCTTTGCGAGGTGATTCTTCAGACAACATACCTGGTGTTCCTGGTATTGGTGAAAAAACCGCCACGGAACTAATTTTAAAATTTGGTGGACTTGATGAGTTATATAAAGTGGTAAATAAAGAAAAATTAAAAAATAAAAGTGAATTATTTAGTCCGGCGGTTTTGAAAAAATTAGTAGTTGGAGAAGAAAGCGCAAAGATGAGTTATAGCTTAGCGACCATAGATTGCGATGTTCCGGATTTGAATTTTGATCTTAATGATTGTTTGGTTCGTGATTTTGACCACGAAAAGATTGTTGGGATTTTTCAAAAATTTGAATTTGTTTCTTTGCTAAAAAGGATACCGGGATTTGAAGGTGTTGCTGTAACGAAAGAGACAAAAAAAAATAAAAATACAACACCAAATTTAAAATTTAAAGAGATAGGAAACAAGCAAGACGTGAATTCTTTGCTTGAGGATATTAAAAAAAATGGACAGTTTGCCTGTCGGGCCGTTATTAGTGGCAAAGATGTTTTAAATAGTAATTTAATCGGTTTGATAATAATAGTAGGTAGCGAAGGTTGTTTTATAAAAAGTGATTTGGTAAATTATTTTTTCCCTATTTTTGGTAGCGACAATATCGAGCTGGTTGGACACAATCTTAAAGAATTAGCCAAAGTATTGTTGTTACAAAAAATAGAAATAAAAAATATTTTATTTGATGTAATGATTGGTTCGTACTTACTTAATCCAGGCAGCCGAGCACATGATAGTGCTAGTGTGATATTAAAAATATTGGGAAAAGAATTAAAAGTTGGTAGCGGTCAAGAAAGCCTATTTGGGATTGATGCCAGAGCTCAAGCAGAGGAGTTGTTTTTGTTACTACAAACTTCGCAAACAATAAAAACAGAATTAGAAAAAACAGATGATCTAGGTTTGATGCAAAAGATGGAAATGCCGCTGATGTTGGTGTTGGCACAGATGGAATTAAATGGAATCGCAGTCGATTTGAAAATGTTAAAAAAATTATCGATTGAAGTAAACGATAGTATTAAAAATGTTTCCCAAAAAATTTTTGATTTAGCAGGCGCCGAGTTTAACATATCTTCACCAGTACAGTTGCGTGAAATTTTGTTTGAAAAATTGGATATACCGGCCCAGGGAATTAAAAAAGGTAAAACCGGACTATCTACTTCAGCTGAACAATTAGAAAAAATGCACGGATTACACCCGATAATAGAAGAGATAGAAACTTATCGCGAGCTAAGCAAGTTACAGAATACTTATGTAGATGTTTTGCCGACTTTGATAAACAAAAAAACCGGCAGAATCCACACTACTTTCAATCAGGCAGTAACCGCTACAGGCAGGCTGTCTAGTTCCGATCCTAATTTGCAAAATATTCCAATTCGTACGGAATTGGGAAGAGAGGTGCGCAAAGCTTTTGTATCGGAAAAAGGTAATGTGTTGATTAGCGCTGATTATTCTCAGATAGAGTTGCGTATTGTAGCTTCGATGGCGCAAGATAAACAGATGATGGAAATTTTTGAAAAGGATGAAGATATTCATAAAGCAACCGCCGCCGCAATAAACGGCGTGGCTTTAGATAAAGTTACCAAAGAAATGCGTCGAGCGGCCAAGGAAGTAAATTTTGGGGTGCTTTATGGAATGGGAACTTATGGTTTAAGTTGGCGTGCCGAGATTCCTCATTGGCAAGCGAAAGATTTTATTAAAAAATATTTTGAACAATTTAGTGGAGTAAAAAAATATATTGATCAAACTTTGGAATTCACCAAAAAAGAAGGTTACTGTGAAACATTGTTTGGTCGTCGTCGTTATATTCCAGAATTGAATTCACACAATTTTCAATTACGCAGCGCCGCTGAACGTATGGCCATAAATCACCCAATCCAAGGGACAGCGGCTGATCTTATAAAAATGGCCATGATCGAAGTGGATAAAAAAATAAAAAATGATTCGAATGTGAAATTAATTTTACAAGTACATGACGAACTGGTTTTAGAGGTGAAAGAATCAGCGGCTAAGGAGATAGCTAAAAAAGTAAAAGAAACCATGGAGGAGGTAGTAAAGCTAAGAGTACCAATAAAGGCCGAAGTCCATGTTGGTCATAGCTGGGGAGAGATGAAATAGAAATATGGTGATATATATTTACGGTCAAGATACTTTTCGTAGCCGACTTTATCTAAAGGAACAAGTGGAAAAGTTTAAACAGGCTCGCGATCCTCAAGGATATAACGTGGTTTTTGTGGATGGTAAAAAGGTTGAACCGGGTAAAGTGGTAAGCGAAATAACTGCCGTCCCATTTTTGTCTCCCAAACGTCTGGTGGTGGTAGAAAATATTTTATCTAGTTCAGATAAAGATTTATTGGGAGAATTAGTTGATAGAATAAAAAATAACGGAATCCACGAAAATAACATTGTGATTTTTTGGCAAGGCGATAGTTTGGGAAAAGTAAAAGAAGTAAAAGAATTAGAAAAGGTATTAAAGAAAGAAAAATATGCTCAGGAATTTTCTCAACTAGCCGGTTCTCAACTAGCTACCTGGATTGTGTCAGAAATTAAAAAACGCCGATCAGAAATTTCTTCTCAGGCGGTTAATTATTTGGCACAGAACGCTGGTTTTGATATGTGGTTTTTGACTTCTTTGCTGGATCAAGTGTGTGCTTATGCCCAAAATAAAGAAATAAGTTTGGCGGACGTTAATATTTTTTTGGAAGAGAAGATTGATGACAATATTTTTAATATGGTAAATATGTTGGTTGCTGGCAATAAGAAAGAATCTTATAAACTTTTACAGGAGCAACGCCGGTTGGGTGAAGACGATTTTAAAATTTTTGGTTTAGTAGTGTGGCAGTTTAGAACACTTTTGATGATAAGAAGTCTGTTTGATCTGCAAGATAATGCTACCAGCGATAGCATGGCCAAACAACTCGGTTTGCATCCGTTTGTGGTAAAGAAAAATTTGTCTTTAGTAAAAAGATACAACAAAAAACAGCTGGCCAATATTTATGACCAGCTGTTGGAAATGGATTTTAAAGCTAAAACTGGGCAGGCTGACCTCGGTCTGGAGCTGGATCTGCTTGTCCAACAACTCTAGCGGGCTTTTCTTTAGCGGCCAAGATGGAATTGACCAAAGCTTCGGTAGCCTGAAGAACTTCAGGCGGAACTCCTTCTGGAAAACCAAGAGCAGGAAACTGCTCTTTTACTGTACGAGCGAATTTTCCACGCAATTTACTTTCTTTATACTGTTCTATAGAAACACCTTTTCTTTCCAAAAAATCTTCCGCCGCTTCGTCGTAGTTTACAATGCGATCGCTGCCTTGTTCTAGACCAGGGACAAATTTACACCCTTTTGATAACTCCGCCGCCACGTCAGCCTGGCTGTCGGTGGTTTCGAAATTTACATTTGCCTCATCTTTTGACAGCACTTTGAAGCCGGCGCTAGCTGTGAGTTTTCGGTTTCCAGGCAGATCTATTTCTTCTATTTGTGAAATTACTTTACTAATAATAGATTCTACTGTTTCAGCTAGAGACTTAGGTTCACCGTTGGGTTTTTTACCTGGCCTTACGTCAGTCAATATCAAACCAAATTCATCTCCGGAAAAATGTATTGGCAGATCGGTTGGCATTAGTTGGTCTAAAGCCAATTTAAGTTTTTCCGCCACTTTTTTTAATGCATCATCGCCAGCGTTATGTCCAAAAGTATCATTTATATCTTTGAAACCATCTAAATCTAGACGCACTAAAACCAAATTATTTTCTCCAGAAACAAACCCCGGCTCTTTTTTGGCTGATTCAAAAACTCTCATTGCTTGTCCACGATTAGCCAGGTGAGTGAGTGAATGAGTTTGAGTTTCTTTTTTAAGTTTAGCGTTCTCATATTGAGCGGCCGCCAATTGTCTCAGCAGTTCCCCGCGTTCAGATAGAGTTCGTTCTCGAATTTGTTGGACTGTTTCCGGATCAAGTGCGGATACCGCTGCTTTTATGTCCTCCTCAGACCAAGTGCGGTTGGGGTCTTGGTCGATCACGTGTTTTTTTAGCTCTCTTTCAGCTTGGTGTTCAAACAAGCCGTTGAAAGCCAAATCTAAAGACTCACCTCGATCCATAACCATAGTTTTTGAAAAATCCATTCTTTTTCCACCCTCTCTTCTAAATACCATATAGTTAATTTAAATAAAAAATCCCAACTATCAGTTGGGATTATTATAGCGTATTTATTTATTTTTTCGCAAGCGCATTAACTTTTTTCATCAAACGAGACAGTTTGCGGGCAGCAGTATTTTTCTTAATAGTACCGTGTTTTGCGGCTTTATCCAAGGCCTTTTGGGCAGATACTACCATTTTTTTAGCTTCGTCCAAAGTTTGAGATTTGGCGGTGGCCTTTATAGCCTTTTTGTAAGCATCTTTACGAGATTTGTTCAAAGCGGCGCGTTTTACTGCTTGGCGTAGTGCCTTTTTCGCATTTTGTTTGTTAGGCATAGTTTGTTAAAAGTATTTATTTAAATTGAGAGCGCTATTATAATAACAGTTTTTTAGCCATTTGTCAATGTGATCCCCGTTGTCCACTTTGAGATAGAGATTTTTTATGGTAAAGTGAGTCTGGTTTTAAAATGTTTTATATATGATTGAAAAACAAATAGTTGATCTAGAACAGGGGTTAAATCGTCTATCTTTGGATATAGCCGCTGAAAAATCCGCTTTAGACAGAGTAATAAGGGTTTTTGAAGAAGCGCCGGTTTATTCAGTTAAGGACTTGGGGGGAACGGTAGAGAACTATAAATATTTTGTTTATCCATTCAAAGGTTTTAGTTTGGTAGACTATTCTTTGTATTACAGTTTGGGAAAGTTTTTGTCCAGGTTTATTGATAAAAAAGTAGAAGCCATAGTAACCGTAGAATCGGATGGCATCCCGATCGCTTCATTTGTGGCCGCCGAGTTAGGGCTGCCTCTGATAATCGCCAAACCATTTCATTACAATCTGCCCTGTGTGGAGTTCCTTCAACAAACCGGATATTATAACCGCACTATGTATTTATCAAAGATAATAGAAGGTAAAAAGGTGGCGTTGGTGGACTGTATGATTTCTACCGGCGGTACTATGAAAGCCATGATAGATGCTATCAAGGGATTGTCTAACACCGAAATAACGGGTATCTATTGTATTAATAATAAAAATAATTATGGCAATCAAAAAGAAGAGTTCAACGGCTATGAATACAAATATCTTCTTAATACTTTTATAAATAATCAAGATAAAGTGGAGGTGAGTTTATCGCGCGCTTTAAAAGAGAGCTTTTGGCAACAAATTGACGAACGGTTTTTTGAGCTAGCCAAAGATTGTGCTCAGTTCTCCAATTATTCTAAAAATGGTTATCAAGTAGGAGCTTTAGTGGTTTCAGCTGATAATTTTGAAATTGTGGCTTGGGGTTTTAGACGTTCTAACATTCATGCTGAACAAGATGCTCTAGCGATGCTTAAAATTAACTGTCCCGACTGGCAAACAAGAGAATTTACGCTATATACCACGTTGGAGCCGTGTGTTTATCGCAACGGCAACGGACACACCGCTTGTGCTGAACTGATAAATGAAATACCTCAGATTCGCTGGGTGGTGGTGGGAGATACTGATACCGCGGACGGTAAAATCAACGGGGCCGGTATTGCCAAGTTGCATGAGAATAAACATTTACGTCTGATGAGCGAGAGAAAAATTTTACGCTGTGAAAAAGAGGTTCTACACTTTTTATAATTTAGCAGCGGATAGATCTAAAGCAATTTGTTTTTTAAGTTCAGCCACATTTTTAAATTTTTTTTCTGGACGGATATATTTTTCCGTAATTACAGTTATTTCTTGTCCGTAAATGTCTTGAGAGAAATTTAAAATATGCACTTCTAAACAATCTTTTTTACTAAGTGAATTGTATCCAAAATACAAAAGACCCTGTCGGTCTTTTTTTTGGATTTTGATTTTGCAGCTGTAAAGACCACGTACCATTTTTTTTGCCAAACTTACTTCTAAATTGGCTGTGCGTGCGCCAGTTTCATTACTTCTTCCCATCCCCGGCAGGACAATACCTTTTATGGTGTAGTTTTGATTTATTTTTTTCATAAAATATATTTTTCAGTATATATTTTTTGGCTGTTTATTACAAGACAGTTGGGTGGACAAATAGTTTTATTTTTGTTACTATTATTCAGTAATCATAAAGTATTTTTTATGTCTATTTTAGTATCCGGTTCATTGGTTTATGATCATATAATGAATTTTCCTGATAGTTTTAAAAATCATATCATGCCTGAGCAAATTCATATTTTGAATGTTTGTTTTATGGTAGATAAATTGGAACGCAGCTGGGGAGGAACGGCTGGAAATGTCGCTTTTAGTATGAAGATGCTAGGAGGAGAGCCGGTTTTAGTGTCAGTCCTAGGTAAGGACGGCCGCGATTATCTTGAATATATGAATAATTTTGGGTTAAAAACCGATTATATTTTATCTGATAAAAATTTAAATACCGCATCTGCTTACATCACCACTGATGCCGACGATAACCAAATTACAGCGTTTTTCGGCGGACCGCTTTCCAGAGCTAAGGACAATAGATTGTCGGAAATGGTGAAAGAAAAATTTGATCTAGCTATTATTTCTCCTACTGATAAAGAGGTGATGATCCAACATCTTAAAGAATGTAAGGAAATGGGAATAAAATCAGTGTTTGATCCCGGACAACAAATTACTGCTTTCTCTGAGATTGAATTAAAGAAAATGATCAGTCAGGCCGAATTTGTGATAGGCAATGATTATGAAATAAAATTATTGCAAGAACGTACCGGTTGGAGTGATGAAGAAATTTTAAAAAATACCAATGTCTTAATTACCACTTTGGGTGAGAACGGTTCGGTGGTTAAAACTTCCAACGGAGAGACGGTGACGGCTGGAATTTGTGCACCGCTTTCTTTTGACGATCCCACTGGTGCCGGAGATGCTTATCGTGCCGGGTTTTTTGTTGGTTACGAAAAAGGCTTTGACTGGAAAGTTTGTGCTCAGATGGGGGCGGTGGCGGCTAGCTATGCGATCGAAGTTTATGGGACGCAAGAACACCAATTTACCACCAAAGAATTTTGTGAACGTTACCAAAAGTCATTTAATGAAAAAATAGAATTATAATTTTTATAATATTATGCACGAATATAAAATTAAAGATATAAAATTGGCTGATTGGGGAAGAAAAGAAATTGAAATTGCTCAAAAAGAAATGCCTGGTTTAATGGCGATAAGAAAAAAATATGGTTCTAAAAAACCGCTTAAGAATGTAAAGATTACCGGCTCTTTGCATATGACTATTCAAACCGCAGTGTTGATTGAAACGCTAGTAGAGCTGGGTGCAAAGGTACGCTGGGCGTCCTGTAATATTTTTTCCACCCAAGATCATGCGGCGGCGGCTGTGGCCAAGGCCGGTGTACCGGTGTTTGCGTGGAAAGGAGAAACTTTAGCAGAATACTGGTGGTGCACAGAGAGGGCCCTGGATTTTGGAAATGGTAGTGGTCCAAATTTGATAGTAGACGATGGTAGTGATGCTACGCTGTTAATCCACAAAGGGGTGGAAGTAGAAAAAAATCCTAAGATTTTAGAAAAAAATTATTCCAAAGAAGGTGAAGATTTTATAGAAATGATGAAATTGATAAAAAAAGAATACGCAAAAAACAAAGAACGTTGGGGTGCGGTGGCCAGAAACATAAAGGGTGTGTCGGAAGAAACCACTACCGGCGTACATCGTTTATACCAATTATCGAAAGAAGGCAAATTGTTGTTTCCGGCCATCAATGTAAATGACTCGGTGACCAAAAGTAAGTTTGATAATATTTATGGTTGCCGCCATTCCATTATTGATGGTTTAAATCGGGCTATGGATGTGATGTTGGGAGGCAAAATAGCGGTGGTTTGTGGTTTTGGTGATGTGGGGAAAGGTTGCGCCCAGGCTTTGCGCGGACAGGGTTGTCGGGTAGTGGTTACGGAAGTGGATCCTATCTGTGCTTTGCAGGCCGCTATGGAGGGTTATGAAGTAAAAACAGTCGAGGATACTTTAGGAACGGCCGATATTTATGTGACAGCTACCGGAAACAAAGATATTATACGCTTGGAACACCTGCAAAAAATGAAAGACCAAGCGGTGGTTTGTAATATTGGTCATTTTGATAATGAAATTCAAGTAGAAAAATTGAATCGAGCCAAGGGTGTTAAAAAAATAAATATTAAACCCCAGGTTGATAAATATATTTTTGCCAACAAAAAAGAGTTATACATGTTGGCGGAAGGTCGCTTGATGAACTTGGGCTGTGCTACCGGACATCCTAGTTTTGTGATGAGTAACAGTTTCGCCAATCAGGTTTTGGCCCAATTGGAATTGTGGAAAAATGATTATGAGTTGGGAGTTTATCGTCTGCCAAAAGAATTGGATGAAGAAGTGGCTAGATTACATTTGGAAAAAATTGGTGTTAAGCTTACTAAGCTGAGCAAAGAACAGGCTGATTATCTAAATATTTCACAGGACGGTCCATTTAAGGCCGATCATTATCGTTATTAAAATATGATTTTGGCAGTTGCCATAATATATTTTGGATTTTTTCTATTTTTGACTTATAAAAATTTTAAGACGGCATTGGGTTTGTTCATCTTACTTCTGCCGTCTTATTTTATTCGTTTTAATATCGGTCCGCTACCCACCACCATATTAGAACTAAGTTTTGGTGCGGTGTTTTTGGTTTGGTTAATCAGATACTTTAAAAAAGACTGGGAAGAAATAAAAATATTTTTTAAGCGGAATCAATTTTTTACTTGGTGTTTAGTTTTATTTTTAATTTCTTCTGTTGTTGGTATTTTTATTTCTAGCCAAATTATAAAATCTTTGGGTATTTGGAGGGCATATTTTTTGGAACCGATTTTATTTTTTATTTTATTGATTGGTCGTCATAAAGAATTTAAAAAAGATGATCTGATTTGGTGCTTGTCTTTATCTACCATCAGCGTTTCGGTGGTGGCTGTTTTACAAAAGCTTAGCGGTGAGCCAATTTTAACCAGTTTGGTAAAAGCCGATCTTCAGGGTAGGGCTACCTCATTTTTTACTTCTCCTAATGCTGTGGGTTTGTATGTTGCTCCGATATTACCACTAATTTTGTATGGATTTACTGATAAGTCAAAGAGTAAATATTACTGGTTGATTTTAACGTTAGCCGTTTTAGCCATAGCGGTATCTTTATCTAAAGGGGCGGTAGCGGCTTTGGTAGTTGCTTGTGTGTTGTCAGTCTTTTTATTTGGTTATAAAAAGATAGGGTCGGCCCTGTTGGTGGCTTCGTTTATAGCCATAATATTGTTTTCTTCAATCCATCAAAATTTATTATTTCAAAATCGATCTGGCCAGAACCGCTTGGCATTGTGGGGTTATACTAAAAATTTTTTATTAAAAGATAAGAAAAATTTTATTTTTGGCGCCGGTATTAGTCAATTTTTTATTAAAATACAAAAACCAGTAAATAACTTTAAAAAGATTGAACCGTTAATTTACCCGCACAACCTTTTGTTAAATTTTTGGTCTGAGATTGGCATTTTAGGGATGTTAAGTTTTTTGGGTTTTTATATAAGTGGCCTAAAAAAATCCCGAGATATTTTTATTGAAAATAAATTTTTTGGGATAGCTCTATTGTCTGTTTTGGTAGTATTTATGGTACACGGATTGGTGGATGTGCCTTACTTTAAAAATGATCTAAGTTTTCTGTGGTGGATTTTGTTGGCAATAATTATTATTTAATATGTGGATTTATTATATATTCGATTTGCTGACTGCTCCGGGAGTAGTAATGCACGAGTTTGGCCATATAATATTTTGTTTGTCGTCAGGGGTAAAAATATATAAAGTAAAGTTATTTCAGTTTGGTAAAACAGCCGGCTATGTAGACCACGATGAACCAAATAATTTTTTTCAAGGTTTTTTAATTAGTGTTGGTCCCTTAATTTTAAATTCTTTATTTGCTTTATTTGCATTTGCCAAATTTGAACCAACCCTAAATGATTGGCGACCGTGGGTTTGGTTTTATTTTGCAGTAGTAATCGGTTTACATGCCATTCCTTCTGACGGCGACGATAAAGTATTGTTGAGATTGGCCAATAGACGAATTTTAAAAAATCCCTTGGTGATAGTTGCTTATCCGATAGTTCTGTTTCTGTACTTATTTTATTTACTAAAACGTTTACACATCGATTGGTTGTTTGTCATATTGTTATTTTGGTTGGGTAATATTTATTTGAAACAGTAGTTTAAATAAAAAATCCAGACATTGTCTGGATTTTTAAAACTTATGGATGATCTTGGATGATGGATTTGTCATCTACCATAAGCAGTAGTAATATTATTAAGGTCACGACGGCAGATAGTAAATACCTTTCTGTGCCGACCGCCATGCCAATGGCCGCTGTCATCCAGAGTCCGGCGGCGGTGGTAAGTCCCTCCACTCGGTTTTCTTTGTGTAAGATAGTACCGGCACCCAAGAAACCAATACCGCTAACAATAGCGGCGGGGATAATGGCCGGAGTAACAGAAAAGAAATTGCGTGATAATAAAGTGAACAAAGCGGCTCCGGCGCAGACCAGAGCATAAGTGCGTGGTCCTGCCCATTTTCCCCAGCGTTCACGCTGAATTCCCAAGATAGCGCCCAGCAAAACCGCTAGTAGAATTTGACCTATAAAGATTAATTCACGTTGTTCGAAATAATAGGACATAAAAATAAGGTAATTTATATCAGCAATTATAACACTCATTGACTTTTTTGTTAATAATTGATATGCTATTTCTGTTTTGATACACACTTGGGCCGATAGCTCAGCTGGTAGAGCACCGCGTTTGCAACGCGGGGGTCCAGGGTTCGAATCCCTGTCGGTCCACTAAGTATTGAAAAATAAAGCCGGGGTAGCTCAGTGGTAGAGCGAAGGCCTGAAGAGCCTTGCGTCGTGAGTCCGATCCTCACTCCCGGCACAGAGAAAATATAATTACGGGGCGTAGCTCAGTTGGTAGAGCGCCTGGTTTGGGACCAGGAGGCCGCAGGTTCAAGTCCTGTCACCCCGACAAATGAATTAAAGTAGAGCGTTTGCTCTATTTTTGTTTAAATAATTAATTTACTTTAAGCTAAAATTATTGTAAACTATATTTACCGTTAAATTCGATATATTATGCAACCATATATTCCAGAATTATTACCTTTAGAGAAATTGAATTGGGACAAGTATGTCTCTCTTATCGGCAAAGCTAACGCCGAAGTAGCAAGATTTGATGGTTTACTTCAAGGTATGCCGAATCCAGAAGTTCTTTTGTCACCTCTTACTATGCAAGAGGCGGTGTTGTCTTCTAAAATTGAGGGCACACTAGCGTCCTTAAAAGATGTTTTAGAGTTTGAAGCTGACCCACAAAAGAAGACTGAAAATTATGATGATATTCAAGAAGTGCTAAATTACAGAAAGGCCATGCGTTTTTCAGTAAAGGAATTAGAAAAATTACCTCTAGTTAATAGGCTCATTAAGAATGTTCATTCAATATTGCTAGATAGTGTACGTGGGCAAAATAAGCAGCCTGGTAGTTTTCGCAACGGACAGGTGCATATTGGGAAACCTGGGAGCAGTATAGAAACTGCTACATACGTTCCGCCTACGCCTAATGTCGTATTAGATGGTATGGACAATTTGGAAAAATATTTTCATTACGATGAGAAAGATTTTTTAGTACAATTAGCAATTATTCACGGACAATTTGAAATAATCCATCCATTTTGGGATGGTAATGGTCGTATTGGTAGAATTTTATTACCGTTATTTTTATATTATAAAAAAGTTTTGTCTACACCAATGTTTTATCTCAGTGCTTATTTTGAGTCTCACAGAGAAGAATATTATGATAAATTATTACATGTGTCTAAAGACAAAGATTGGGACAGTTGGATAATTTATTTTTTGCAAGCGATTATAGAACAATCACAAATAAATATAAAAAAGGCTGCCGCGATCCACAATTTATATGATTCAAAAAAAGAAGAGATAATGAATCTAACTAATTCAAAATATGCTATTAAAATTTTAGACTTTATTTTTAGTTACCCTATTTTCAATAGCACACATTTTATTAAGACATCTAAAATATCAAAACCGAGTGCTATGAGAGCGTTAATAGTTTTAGAAAAGGGTGGTTTGTTGAAGAAAATCCAAAGTGGCTCTGGAAGAAAACCAGCTACATATATATTCTCTAAATTGTTGTCAATAGTAGGTTAGTAGTGTATCGTGGAATAAACACAAAATATCTTGTGTATCAAATATTTAAAAAAATGATACACAAAATATCTTGTGTATCAAATATAATTATTCAGTAAAAAAGTTCCCACTTCGTCCCACAATCTCGACGCTGGTTGACTTCCTTAGAAAAAGGGAAGTCTTTTGTTTTAACTTAGGAAAATTTTGAAGTTCTAGAATGAATTTTTGGTAAATAAGCAAATTGGTTACTCTCGAAATAAAAACACACCAAATTTAATTAGTGTGTTTTTTTCTATTCTAATCCCATCCTAAAATAGGATCAAAGTGGGAGCCGTATTTACCGACGGCGTGGCGGCGTGGAGCAAAGCTCACACTTTGTCGTCTTCAGGCCCTTCGACTTTGACATAGGCGCCACCCGGAAGAGTACCGTCCGGCAGGTGGTGCTTGTTGACGAAAGTCGGTCGAACCCAGATGGTCCGAGGCACAGTGGGATCGTGGCCCAGCCCGTTTGGACGTCGGAAGAAACCGCGACGCCAGTGGGGCAGAACCATGCCGGTCCTTTCTTTCCTCATCGCATCCTCCATCCCTTCTTTTTCTTCGGGAGTGAGTTTGAATGCGGAGGTGAGGTGGCAGACCTTGGACGGCGCACTGATGAGACGTGAGTCTTGCTTCTGGACGGCTGGCGGGACGGCACTGTTCCTGGGTTTGGGTGTAGGCTGACCAGGGGGCAGTGTCGTGAGGTAGAGGGCGAAGGCGGCTACCATCACCAACAGGTCTTGGCTGATGTTGGAGAATCCGGGAAGACTAGGTACCATTTCGTCGAGGTCAGATAGCGGCACGCCCACCAAGCCACCCGCTTCCAGACTTGCGAAGTACGAAACGCCCAGACGGATCCTCTCGGAGAGTACGCCGTTGATGATCTTGTTGACCTCTTTGTCGTTTCCCCGGTCTAACATCAAGAAGATCCTCTCTTTCTTCTTCCTAGACATCGGCTGGTACGTGGCCAGTGATACCGGCAGGAAGGAGAAGAAGAGGAAATCCTTTCCCAGCAGATGATGCTTGGAGAAGATGATGGTGTCGATGAGAACGCCATCCTTGAGTTCCGTCGGTTTCTCGAGCGCCAGGACGAAGCTGTCGAACGGCCATGGGATTTTATCCCAAGTGGCCGAGTGGAAGGATGTCGCTTGGAGTAGAACCCGTAGGTCATCGTCGATGTGATAGACGACCCGTGAATTTTTGTTCCATTCGAACAGCTGGTTTCCGAAGCAGGAACAGTTGAAGAACCTGTCCCCGTGCTGTTTGTCCGAGCAGAAGAACTCGTCGAAATCCTGTGTAGCCGCCTGCAGGAGATGTTGTCGGAACTGGTGTGTAAACTCGAGAATTAACTCCTTGAAACGCCTGCGCATTTCTTTGTTGGTGATTCCATCATTTTTTTCGAGGAACTGCAAAAGGTTGGAGATGAACGCGCTCTCGTCCCACACTCCCAGGCGTTGCTCGAGACGAACGACGTCGAAGTACGCACCCTTGTTCTGAGTTGACATGGGGAACCCCGCTGAGTTGATTGGGTTGTTGAAGAACAGTCTGGTTGTTGCTTGGACGACGAATGTCGTTTATAGCTAAAACAGACTCACTAAACTATCATATTTTATTTAAAAAGTCAATGATGAACAATTAAAATTAGTTTGTATTTTTTTACTTTACTATTTTTTTAATTTTCCAAAATAGTCAGATAACCCCGACAAGAATAATGGTTAAAGTTAGCCATTATTTTTTTGTCTTTGGTCACCCGGGAGTCGAAGACAAAAAAACACCAATATGTATATTGGTGTTTTTTAAATTATTTTTTTATATTCATCAAGCTACTCGTCAATATTATATATCTAAATAATAAAATATTAACGAGTAGGTAGCTTGATGAATCATGCCCCTTGCTCGCCTCGTGAAGACGAGGAAGGTGAGGCTCAGTTTTTCTGTTCTTCTCCTCCTTTCAGTCCAGGAAGTCGTAGACCACCGGCGCGGGCTCGGCGAAGCCCATGAAGCCGTCCTTCTTGACGTCGATGTCGAGCATGCCGTCGGTCAGGTGGTACAGCAGCATCTTCCGGCGCACGTCGTCGGGCAGGCGTTTGAGGTCGCCGTAGAACGCGTGCACTCCCCCGGGGAAGTGCTGGCAGTCGTGGAACAGGAGCTCGCACCCTTCGCCGAAGCGCATCGTCGTGGCCTCGTCGAACTTGGTGTCGCCAGAGTAGTACACGCGGCCGTCGATGACGATACCCGCGCTGTACATGCTCTCGGTGACACGGTCCGTGGCATCCGGGATGTGCTTGGTGACGAAGGTCTGGATCTGGATGTCGCCGATGTGCTGCTCCCAGGAGTCGACGCCGAAGCCATCCAACTTCTTCGGCGGCTTGAGGTTGAAGAAGTGACCCATGAGCATCTCGCCCTTGGGGCCGCCCAGGTCGATCTCCTCGCTGAAGGCCAGTCCACCACGCAACGACCAGCCCCACAACACCTGCGAATAGGAGTGCGGGACGTAGAGGTTGGGCCGGAACTTGCCGCTGTTGCGCGCGGCGAGGATGCGGGCCATGTAGAGCCCGAACGCCTCGTCGTTGCCCTTGCGACTCCTCGATGAACGGCGCTTCGTAACGACGCTTCAGGGCCAGCTCTTCCACGCTGCCGATGTGATCGGCATGCGAGTGGGTGACGAGCAGGTCCTTGACGTCGTGCACCGACCGTCCGAACTCAGCCAGCTTCAACGTCGCCTTGGTGCCGAGATCCACGAACAGCGCGGTCTCACCCTTGACGATGATGATGTTGGCCTGGAACATCTTGTTCGAGAAGGCGGCACCGACGCCGAGGAAGATGATCCGCAGGTGACCGTCGGTGGTCAGCGGCAGCGGGTTCTGGTACTTCCAGATCCCGACCCCAGGGGCGACGAGTTTCGGCTCGTACGCTCCCAGATTCAGTTCAACACGGTTGAGCATGACCATTGCCTCCAGAAAGCACTTACACCGTCGTGGTGTACCCCTGTCAGTGCTGTCAGTTGTGGTGTTGTCAGGGGGGATTAATATTTTTTGAAGAAATAGATACTAATCCCCCGTGACAACTTTTTAAAAGAACCCTTAATCTCAAAAATAGAGATTTTTTAAATTATCATAGTAGGTTGTTTTTGTCAATCTTTAATATACTAAAAAACACACCTAATTAAATAAGTGTGTCTTATCTTTCAAGATCGTCCTCGTTCTTATCACAAATAGTTTATGATAAGAACGAGTAGGGACGGTCTTGGTAGGCCTGTCACCCACAAGTCTCTTGCGAGAAGGTCTCAGCGATCCAGTCGAGTGCGCCAATGTGCCAGTGCGGCTCCGAGCCCAACCGCGCCGCAGATGGAGCCACAGATCAGCAATACCTGCTTGAAGCTGAGTCCCAGCAGACCGCTCTGGCTATAGACGAGAGAGAACAAGCAGAGAAACATGATCGCAATAGAAGCTAAAGTTTTCACGGTGTCCTCCTGGACGGAAAAGTTTTGTTGTGTAACAGGTACCCGATTCTATTGAACTTTTTTCAATACAATCGGAGACCTGTTTATACAGGACACTAGATTATGATACAAAAACCAACTTTTGTCAACAGTTGCTGGTTTTATGATCTAGTTATTGTTTAGATCTTCGATGTCAGTCAGATATTTATGAGTGGTTTTGATAACATTGTCGCCATAAAAACGATAGGCTAAATTGGTCGATCCAGAGAAATATCTCATGGCCGCTTTCCAGTCCCCATCGTCAGTGCCGTCGGCCCCGTCGTGAGTAAGTTTTATGGCTGAAGCCAAAAAAGCATCACGATTATCCCAAGGACTGGCGACCGCATTGCCGGTAATAGCCGTAATTTTTTCACGATAACTCATCCAAGTGGATGGAATAAACTGCGCCGGCCCCATTGCCCCTCCCCAACCAAGTTGTTTGCCGCGCTTATCTTTCATTGGACATGATACTGGAGTGATGTCAGGATTTTTTCCCAGTTCAGAAGTGATAGTTTCAAAAGGTTCTTGATCTCTAGTTGGTTTCATTATCACTCTCCAACCCTTTTCTGGAGGGTCGCCTGGTCTATTGCAGGTTCCGATATTTTTACCCAAATTAGACTCTTGAGTTAAGATAGCCAAGAGGAAAGCTGGCCTGATTCCAGTTTGTTTGGAAACCCAGTTGGCTAAATCAAGCGCCTCACCAAAATTTATTTGTTTTTCTCCGCCAACTAAATCATAGATACGACTGCGAATTTCGGCAGCCTGTTTTTTTGAGTCTTTAATTATGGATTGATATTGAGCTTCTTTGCCGCTAGTTTCTTTTAAAATTGTTGATTGTTCTTGGATTGAACCGACCAATTCCTGTTGTTGAAGTTGTTTTACACTGATTAAGTTTCTGGCATCTTCCTGCTTATTTTCAAGAACAGTTTGGGTTTTGGACAAATCTTTTTGTGCCTCTCTAATTGTTGTCACCAGCTCGTTTAAAGTTTGAGATAGCCTGATATAGTTTCGGGTCTCATCATAAAAATCTGCCAAGCTGTTTTTTGTAGTTAATATTTCTATCAATCTGGTGTTGTCGTTTTGATTGATGAGCTGCAAAATTGGTCCAATATTTTTTCTAATATTTACAATTTTTTTGTTAGTAGTGTCAATTTGTTTTTCAGTTAAACCGATTTGATTTTCAAGGCTATCTACAATTAGGGAGGTTTTTTTAATTTGTAATTTTAAACTAGCCTGAGTGTTTTTTAAAGAGTTCAATTTGTTGGTCAGTGATTTTTTTTCTACTTGAGTGGAACTCAACTGTTTTTCATATTGAGCGATCTGATCCTCAATATCTTTCAATTGATTTTCTAATTCATCACGAGTGGTATCGGCAGATACAGTGAGATGAGTATTTAGTAGAAAAAATGCCATGCTGAGTATTAGCAGGCTAGTAGATATGATTTTTTTTGTCATAATTATTAATGATACAATAGTTAGATGATGGTGTAAAGTTTATTTTATTTTTTTTACAACTATGATATTATACCGGTATTATAAAAAGTTAATCATTTATATATTATGGAACTTTCATCTGTGATAGAGCAGTTAAACTGGCGTATGGCCACAAAGAACTTTGATCCTGATAGAAAAATTTTGGAAAGTGATTTTGAATTGTTATTGGAAGCTCTTCGGCTCACCGCCTCTTCCTACGGGTTACAACCTTGGAAATTTGTAGTAGTAAAAAATCCAGAGGTGAGAGCCAAGTTGTTGCCGGCTTCGTATGGTCAGAAGCAGGTTGTTGATGCCTCTCATCTGGTAGTATTGTGTGCAAAAAAATCTTTAGGTCAAGTAGATGTCAATGAATACATTTTACAAATTGCCAAGACACGCGGTTTAAAACCAGAAGAGCTAGATAGTTTTAAAGATTTATTAAACACCTTTATTGGTAGTAAGGACCAGACTGCCCTGAAGATTTGGGCGGTAAAACAAGTGTATATTGCCTTAGGTAATTTATTGACTACCTGTGCTATAACCAAAATCGATGCTTGTCCTATGGAAGGTTTTGACACCTCTTCATATGACCAAATTTTGGGACTGGAAAAACTTGGTTTAACATCCGTGGTGGCTTGTCCGTTGGGATATCGTTTAGAAAACGCTCCGGAAATTAAAAATAAAAAAGTACGTTTTGATACAAATCAGTTAGTTGTGGAAATATAAAAAGTAAAATAAAAATCCTCCGGTTATACGGAGGATTTTTTTAGTTGGATTATTTTCCCCGATTTCTTTGTTGCTCTTTAAACCAATTAATAGCTGTATCTAAGTCTTCTTTTGAAAATGCTGGCCATTGTGTATCGGTAAAATAAATTTCGGCATAAGTACTTTGCCAAGGCAGATATCCAGAGAGACGGTGGTTTCCCCCGGTTCGGATAAATAGCTCCGGTTCTGGCATGCCGGCAGTGTCTAGGAATTTTTCTACCAATTCTTCTGTTATATCTTGGGATGGAATTTTGGACTCTACTATTTTTTTTATTGCTCTCACTATCTCGTCGCGTCCACCGTAGTTGATAGCTAAATTTAAGGTGAGGCCGGTGTGGTCTTTGGTTTTTTCTACCACCGTAGCTAGCTTTTTTTGAGTAGAATCTGGTAGCTTAGAAATATCACCAATGGTTTTTACGCGTAAATTGTTTTCTTTTGATATGTCTAGTTCATCGGCCATTTTTTCAAACAAGTGGAACAGGTGTTTCAATTCTTCGGGACCACGCTCTTTTAAATTTTCCGTAGACAATGCCCAGAGAGTGAGGTATCCCAAATTAATTTTTTGACAAGCCTCAGTTATTTTTTTTGTATTTTTGGCACCTTCAGTATGCCCGATCATTTTTGGTAGACCACGTTGTGTGGCCCAGCGGCGGTTGCCGTCCATGATAATAGCAATGTGAGTTAATTTATTTATATTATTATCAGTCATATATATTATTAAAGAAGTCCTTATACTACCTAAGATTTATAAATAAATCAAGTTGTCTGTCAGTTGTTTTTTATAGCTTTGGCCACTGCTTTTACCACTTTTTTATCAAAAGGTTTTGGCACTATTTGTTCTTTGGTTGGTTTTTTTACGCAAGCAGCGATGTTTTCCGCCGCCTTGATTAGCATGTTGTCAGTAATGGTTTTGACACTATGATCTAGAGCACCTCTAAAAATACCAGGAAAAGCTAATACGTTATTTATTTGATTTGAAAAATCACTTCGCCCTGTAGCTACTATAAACGCCCCAGCTTTTTTGGCTACGTCAGGCATAATCTCTGGTATTGGATTAGCGAGAGCAAAAATTATTGGCTGTTTGTTCATTTTCTTCACTAGGTCGACAGTCAGGAGGTTGGCTCGGCTTACACCAATAAATACGTCAGCTTTATCCAAGGCCTCTTCCAGAGTTTGTGTTTGAGAATTTTCTTCTAACAACCAACCGGCAATTAATTTTTTTTCGGAATTTAAATCTTTACGTTTGTTATTTATTACTCCTTGACTATCGCAAACAATTAAATTTTTTATGCCATAGGCATGAAGAAATTTTGCGATAGCGGTACCGGCGGCTCCGGCACCATTAACCACCACCTTGGTCTGGTTAAAACTCAGCTTTTTGACCTTGAGAGCATTGATTAAAGCACTCAAAACCACTGTGGCGGTGCCACGCTGGTCATCGTGTAGTACCGGTATGTCTAAAATTTCCATCAATTTTTTTTCAATCTCAAAACAACGGGGGGCGGATATGTCCTCTAGGTTAATACCACCAAAAATAGGAGCAATATTTTTTATGGTGGCAATGATTTCCTGAGTATCTTGGGTGTCTAAACAGATAGGGAAGGCGTCTAGACCGGCGAACTCTTTGAATAACGCCGCCTTTCCTTCCATCACCGGTATGGCCGCTAACGCCTTTACATTTCCTAGGCCCAACACCGAAGAACCATCGCTGATTACAGCGATGGTGTTGTTTTTTATAGTATATTTTTTCGCTAGGGTTGGATTTTCTGCAATAGCGCTGCTCACCGCCGCCACTCCCGGAGTATAAACAATCGAGAGAGTTTTTTTGTTGTTTATTTTTATTTTGCTCTTGGTTTCTAGCTTACCTTTTAATTTAGCGTGTAATCTAATAGATTCTTTGCCTAAGGACATAACTATATCAATTTTAATATATTCCACCAATTATTTATATATTCAGCACGACGGTTTTGATATTTTAAATAATAAGCATGTTCCCAAACATCCAAACCAATTACTGGTTGATGGCCAAGAGTGAGAGGAGAGTCTTGATTGGGAAGAGAATAAACTTTTAGTTTCTTATCTTCATCATATGCCAACCACGCCCAACCACTGCCAAATTGTCCGGTAGCCGATTGGGTAAAAAGTTCTTTGAATGTTTCTACTGAACCAAAATTTTCAGAGATATCATCGGTTAGTTTGCTGTCAATTTCTTTTTTGGGTGCCATAATTTCCCAAAATAAAGCATGGTTTACAAATCCACCACCATGATTTCTAATTTTTTTTCTATCTTCCTCGCTAACTTCTAAAGTATTTAATTTTTTTAAGATTTCAGTAGCGTCCATTGACTGTAAGCTCGGATATTTTTCTATCACGGCGTTAAAATTTGTAAGGTAGGCTTGGTGGTGTTTGCTATAATGTATTTCCATTGTAGCGGCGTCAACAAACGGTTCTAAAGCGTCGTAGTCGTAATTAAGTTTTGGTAGAGTAAACATAATTTTAAAGTTAATAATTAAATTTTTCCGATTAAATCCTCATTGGGGGATAAAGTCTTGGCACCAGGCTTCCAGCTGGCCGGGCAGACCTCACCATTGTGGCTGTAAACATACTGAGCAGCTTGTAATTTTCTCAGCAATTCGTTTACATTTCTTCCAATGCTGTTTTCGTTCACTTCCATAGAAACTAATTTTCCTTCAGGGTCAAAAATAAAAGTGCCGCGTAAAGATAAGCCTTCGCTGGCGATATATACCCCCAGTTCTTTACAGAGATCGCCGCTAGGATCAGCCGCCATTGGGAAGCTTATTTTTTTAATCGCTGGGGAAGTGTCATGCCAAGCCTTGTGGACGAAATTGGTATCAGTACTCACGCTAACAATTTCGGTATTTAATTTTTTAAATTCATCATAATTGTCAGCCATCTCCTCTAGCTCAGTTGGGCAAACAAAGGTAAAATCAGCGGGGTAAAAGAACAAAACCAGCCATTGTCCGCGAAAATCCGATAGTTTTATTTTGGTTAATTTTTTTTGATAGTACGCGCTTAGTTCAAAGTCGGCAGTAGTATTGCCGATAGTCGGAAGTTTGTTGTAGGTGTTGGTAATATTCCCCATAGTTTTTATTTTGTTAAAAATTAGAGCAGATATATGATACAACGTTTGGCTTTTCTTGGTCAAGCCAAAATATACCAACTTAGTATAAATTAAAAATCTCGCTGATAGCGAGATTTTTAAAAGTTATTCAGATATTGGAGGTGGAACTTCCGCTTCATCTTCTGGTTTGGCTTCTTCTTCGTCTGGGGCGTTGCCTTTTTCTACCGCTTCCCAAACCGCTTTTACAATCTTTTTTAGAATCGGAGGGTTGTCTTTTAAGAATTTTTTAGCAGCTTCACGGCCGACTCCTAATTTTTCCT
>Ga0066639_10001304_pt1 | contig 22153 bp, 16 predicted proteins | sample CryGeyCG2114_010_2_FD_59504 | JGI IMG/M metagenome (GOLD analysis project Ga0066639, IMG submission 59504) | Groundwater microbial communities from aquifer - Crystal Geyser CG10_big_fil_rev_8/21/14_0.10 | ecosystem: Environmental > Aquatic > Deep subsurface > Groundwater | place: USA: Utah...
GGGCGGTATAAGTCGCTAGAATCTTTTTCCCTGTGCGAGCTGTCATTTTTCTCGTCCCGGCCTGTGCAGTGGTCCCAACTCGCACCTGAATAGTCTTATCCTTGGTGGTGATTGTTAGAAAAAGCTCTATCTCATCATTATTACGCATCAGTGTCCCCGGGTCAGCTGTAAGACTTTTGTGACTTTAAAATCCTGGCAAAAAGCGACAGACAAAGTCGGGCAAACCCATCTAGTCTTAACTGGAAAATTCTTTACAGGAGCTTTTATGAAAAAATTAATTGTGATCGCATGTTTTCTTATGGCCCAATCATCCTTTGCCTGGGGCCCAACTGGCCACCGCGTAGTAGGCGCTGTAGCGGAAAAATATCTTAAGCATCACACCCAAAGAAAATTAAAAAAGCTTTTGCAAGGAGAGTCCCTGGCCAGTGCTTCCAATTGGCCAGATGAAATTAAGTCGGATCCCGATCACTATTCCCATACCTATAACTGGCACTATACTGATTGGAGAAACGATACTCCCAATTATGATCGAGATCACAACAATGGCGCCCTGGTGGTGGCGATTGAAAATAACCTGAGCGTTTTAAAAGATAAAAAGAGCAGCGATGCTGACAAAGTTTTTGCCATTAAATTTTTGGTTCACTTAATTGGCGACGTTCACATGCCTTTGCACGTTGGCAATGGGCTTGATCGCGGCGGCAATAATTGTAAAGTTGTTTACCAAGGCACTTTGTCTAATATGCATAGAGTGTGGGACGAGAACATGATCGACTTCTCGCATTTAAGCTATACAGAACTGGCGGATTTCGTAAATGTTGTGAGCAAAGATGAAGTTAAAAAAATTCAAACTGGCAGCGTGTTGGATTGGGCGCGGGAGTCCAGAGATATTCGTGAAACCATTTATCCTGCTGAGAGTACCACTCCAGATGCTTTGCCTTCGACTATCCCTGGGGTAAAAAATTACTGCGACTCAAGCTTGCAATTGCCGCAAACAGCGCTACCTCAATTAGGCTATGACTACGCCTACAAGTTCATGCCCGTGCTTAAGCGCCGCTTGCTTGAGGCCGGCCTGCGCCTGGCCATGGCCCTCAACGACGCCCTTTAAAAGGTGCCAGCACCTTTTTGGTAGCGACAGCGCGTTAAAAGGCGAGTTTTTAATAACTTAGGCTTTTACACCAGCATGAAAAAATTTCAGGCATAAAATAAAATAGTGCGCTGCGCAATGGGCTCAAGGTATAACTTCTTCAGGGAAGTTTATAGGGGCACTCGAGAGCAGACGCAGTTTGCGGTCAACATTGTTGTCCCTTGTTTGTGTTACAGTATGCTTCACGTGCGCTCCTAGTGAGAGTCCAGATTATTTAAAGGAGCCGGTAGCATGAATTTCAAAACTTTTTTAGTCTTTGTCACTGCCTTTATTTCTATCGCGCGCCTCTATGCCCAAGAAATTCCAAGCGGCGGTTCTATTGCCGACAACGTTAATTATTATGAACCACAATTTGAAGAGCCATGTGAAAATGCTTTTAGCTATAAAGCACCACCTTTTATTCTTCAGCGAGATGGCCGGCTAGAAAGATCATTGCGCGTGGCCGCCTTAACCGCCAATCCTATAAGTAATTTACACCAAGCAGTCTTGGCCCAGGTGCAAGGCAATTCTGCTTTTGCCAATGCCTTTGCTGATTTAAGTGTGACAGGACAGAGGGCGATGACAAATTTTCGCGTGCTTCATTATGCAGGCAAGTTAAATGAAGAGGAAGTTTTAGAAAGTTTGGCCAAAGATCCTGCCAGCGCAGCATACAGCTTGGAACAATTGCGAACAGCCGCCAGCAAGCTAATCAACCGTGCCTATAAAGTGGCCAACGTGCTTCCTTACGGAGGCTCACTTGAGCGCCGAGGTTTGGGCTGGATCGCCACATCAGGCGAAGATGATCAGCCTTATCGCCCAGTCAATGTTCCATCAACTGAGTATCCGCAGTATGATATGGACGTCACGGTAGGTGAGTTAAAAGTCCACACTCGCTATATGATTGCCGAATCTTTTAAGGCGCCAGATGCAGCTCCACTTGGCAACGGTCGCATCTTACCTCAACCTTTGCGCCCACGTTTATCAGAAAATTCCAAAGTTTTGATTTTTGTTCATGGTATGGATTCGCGCTTAGAAGAAGCGATGGATATTTTTAAGGCGATGAAAGATATTGCTGAAACCACGGGAGAGAACTGGACCATTATTTCCATGGATCTTCCTAGTAGCGGCTATGCCACAAAGGTCGATCATCGCATGGTCTCAAGCTTAAATGCCCTGGGCAACCCACGGGGCTTTCCGCCCGGCTTTGATGCTCATGGCAAGCACACTGTTCCAGTGCTAGATTTTATGGAAAATTTTGTGGTTGAGTTTGTAAATACTCTAGACGCCAAACTTGATAACTCTTTAAAGAGCAAAATTGCGGCCGTTATGGGGGGAAGCTTAGGTGGTAACTTAACTTTCCGTTTGGGACGCCGCCACGATCTTCCCTGGCTTAAAAATGTTGTGACTTGGTCGCCAGCGTCTATTTGGGACAGCTTGGCAGATGGCATGGATATTTTTAAACAAATTGGTGTCGCTACGGCGTGGAAAAGAGCAGGCGGAGATGCTGATAATCTTAGGGAGTCAAATCGTCGGCGCCATGAATTTTTTGACCAGGCCTTTGGTGGAGCGATCAATATCGGGCTTATCAATCTTGTGCCAGCGCAACCTGACCAGTGGTGGCGAACAAATTGGGCCTGCTTTAAAAGCTCGCGCCAGTTGGCAAAAATTGATCGTTACGAAATTTACAATAGAAAATTTAGATTGTGGCACTGGCGCCTAGCGGCCGAACAGTTGATCTTTAGTCAACAAACGCCACCTGATCGTCGCACGCCTTTATACATGGATAACCATATTCGCATGCTACTTGCTTGCGGTACTCGCGACGATTTTAACTTCACCAATATTTGCAGCTCTACTCGCAAGACCGCCGAACTTATGACTCAAACTCCTGGACGCGCGATTATCATTAAGGATACTGGCCATTCCATCCACAACGAACGGCCGCGCTACTTCGCCGGCGAGATCATCAAGTTTCTTTCCCATTAGCTGGCAGTAGCAGCTTTTTACATGAAGGTAAGTGTTCGAGCTTAGTCCTCCTTAGGGCCCTGCCAATGAGTTTGATATTGACTTAAAATGCAAATAATGCTACGTGACAACTGCTCGGAATTATAGAAATAGCAAAAGATAGGGAATAATTTTGTTAAGCAGTACACGGATTGAAAGTGGCCTGAGCGCTGAAAAAGAAAAATGTATATCTAGGCAAATTTAAAAGAGAAGAGAAAATGCGCGACTCCGGTATTACCTATTCAAGACATAAATTTAGAAATTCAATTATATGTTTTAATGAGTCATCGCAGCGTTTTTTGAAATTGGAAAGAGGTGGCAATCTTAACAACGAAATAGTGAAAGAATTTAAACAAAATCTACAAAGCGTAGTAACTCAGTTGAGCACTTTTTCACAGCAGATTGAATGCGGTAATATTGTTATTAATGAGAAAAATGAGCTTCAAAATACCAAGCACAATTCTTACAAACATAACCCCATTGTTATTTTGATAGAAGATGAGGAAATTCTGCGTAAAGCATGGAAATGTTTTGCCCAAGGTCTGACCATCATTGATTTTGAAAATCCCGAGAGCTGCCTAAGTGCGATTGAAAACGGACAGGTTAAACTGGCCGATGTGGCCTGCATTTTAACCGACATGTATTTTGATAGTAAGAGCGAAATGGATGGGTTCGAGTTCAATGCCCAATTAAAGAAGATTACAAAAACACCTGTGGTTTTGCTCACCAGTCACAAGTGCCAACATGAATCAAGATATGAGGATTTCTATGCCGTTCATGAAAAAGATAAAGCAATCGGCCCGGCCAATTTCAGATTATGGCTGGATGAGACCCTATTATGAATGCAAATGTATATGCTAACAGATCTATCTTTGAGGTGATTTCCACTTTAGCGCATAAGTATCAGGCGACTGATTTGAGCAAGGGATTTCCGGATTTTGATTGCGATATAAGTATAAAAGAAATTGCAAAAAAATCTATTGAGTATGGAAATCATCAATATACGAGTGTCGATGGCGATTTATCTCTGCGAAATAAGCTGTCCCAAATTTATTTAGATGATTATGGGATTGCCTATGATGCAAGTGCTGAAATTACTGTTACCTGTGGCGCCCAGGAAGGACTCTTTTGTGCGGTTAAAGCACTTGTAAGTCCTGGCGATGAAGTCATAATTTTTGAACCGTTCTATCCATTTTATTTGCAGGCCATAGAGGTGGCCGGCGGAGTACCGGTATTTATCGAATTAAAAGGGGATAACTTTGAATTTTCACAAGCAGATCTAATAAAGTCGATCTCAGTAAAAACCAAACTTATAATATTAAATTCGCCACACAATCCCACCGGCAAAGTCTTTAGTCTAAAGGAATTAACGGCGATTTCTACTATAGCTATTAAACATGATCTTTTGATCATGTCTGATGAAGTTTATGAACATTTTTTGTATGACGAGACAAGGCACATCCCAATAGCAACGCTAGAAGGCATGAGAGAGAGAACCATAACAGTTTCAACTTTGGGAAAAACATTTTGTATTACAGGCTGGAAAATTGGCTGGGTATGTGCTGGTAAAAATCTTACGTCGCTTATTCGTAATAAGAGAAAAGAAAGTAATGGATCTTTTGCGGCTCCATTACAGGCGGCGGCAACGCATATATTGGATTTGTTAGCAGACAAAACATATTTACAAGATTTGAAATGCAAATTTAAAAGCAAAAGAAATTATGTCTTGAACAAACTTAGGGAGCTTAATCTGAGGCCTTTTGTACCTTCAGGAGCTTTTTTTATTGTCTGTGATATTTCGTCTATAAAAAATCCTAATGATCTTTTATTTTGTGTTAACTTGATAGAAGAACACGGCCTGGCACTCATTCCTCTTTCCGGTTTCTATTGCGATAAAAACAAAAAAAATCATCTTGTGCGTTTCTGTTTCGCTAAGAAGGAAGAAACGTTAGTAAGCGCTATGGCGAAACTGGAGAAAGCAATCAACATCATCAATTCTCCTTTTGAACCGCATTTAATCAAGAGTAATGTTTGCCCCCATGAATTGCTTGCTAGGGCCGGTCAATTATGAGCGGCAGGACGATTACATTAAAAGATGTATTTAAATGCCGGCCATTTTTAATTATGTGGACTGCCATGTTTACTTCAACCATTGGGACGTTCTTGTTACTACTGGTTTTAGCTGCGCAGGTTTTCGAAAAAACTCATTCAAGCTTTGATGCCGGAATGATATTTGCGGCGCAATGGCTGTTGCCGGTAATTCTGTTTTCCTATATAGGAAAAATAGCATCAAAATTTAATATTCAAAGGACACTGGCATCTAGCCAAGTTGCCGGCGGACTAATTAGCCTTGTGATTGGCCTGCTATACTCAAGTCCACTTATTGTTATCATTTTACTTCTGTCCTTTCGAGGTCTTTTTGAAGCAATAACAAAGACCACAAGAGAAGTTGCTTTCAAGGCCTTCATCCCAACAGAACTTCAGGCCAAGGCCTCTTCGCTCTTTGAGTCTTCCTATTACCTAGGCACTGGGTTTGGAGGGTTACTAGGGGCGTATTTGATTGGCAAGGTCGGCATCACAGCGATTGCCCTGGTTGATTCCACAACATTTATAATTGCGGCCTTTTTCTATGCCTCACTCAAAAATCTAGTGGTAAAAGAAGAACCCGAGTCAGCAGATAAATCATGGAAGCTGGGAATTAGGCACGTAAGAGGTAATCGACAATTATTTTCCACCTTTTCCTTTCTCTTATTAAATGTGATTATATTCCAAGGTCTGCATAACGTTGCACGCACAGTTCTTCCCATCCAACAACTAAAACTAGGAATGCAAGGTACGCAATATTTGCAAATTATATTTTGCCTCGCCATCACCTTGGCAACATTGCTATTTGCAAAATATCAATGTGATAAAATGGATATAAAATGGAGTGCTTGGTGGCGCGTGCTCTTTACCGGTCTTTTTTTGTTATGCTCGGCATATTCAAGCTCGGCAATAATCGGCCTTAGTTTTTATTTTCTGTTTGCATTTCAATTCGAAATGTCATTTTTACGACACAAAACAGACATGCGATTATTGTGTAGTAAAGAGAGCATAGGCCATGTTTCGGCATTGTTTCATTCTTTTGCGCATTTGGGAATGATTGTGACTATCCTGATCTTTGGCAAGAGCTCTGATTGGTTTGGGTTTCCAAGCGCGTCGACCGGATTGTTTGTCATTGCAGCATTAATTGCCTTTATCTTGTCTCCTAAGTCTAGCGGCGTAACAAACTCCGTCTATTCTAAGGGATTATCATGAAAAAAATAGAACATGTTGTCTTTGTTGAAAGTAACCTAAAGGGCCTTGAGGCCTTAAGTGTTGCCAAGCAAATGGGATACCATGTCTCACTTTTACGCTCGCCCAAATACCGAAGTCTTTACTCGATTGAAGGTGCTGATAGCATCTTAAAAAATATCGACAGAATTATAGAAATTCCTGATTCCTTTGCCGAGCAAGACCTGCATCAAGCTTTACAAAAACTAAATGAAGAAGAGAAAATAGACATTCTTATTTCTCTCGTCGAATACTGTATCTTGCCTCTATCTCGCGCTGCCAGTAAGCTGAAAATACCTTATACCAGTGCTGAGGCGGTTGAAAATGCCAGCAATAAATTTAAATGTCGTCAGATTTTGAAGTTAAGTGGCGTTGCTTCCATTAAATATAAAAAAGTATCAATTTCAGGCAGTGAGGATGCTAATGATTTACGCCAATCTTTTCTACAGGGCGCCCTGGAAATTGGTCTGCCGGTAGTTATTAAGCCTGTTCGATCTGCGGGCAGTCTATTCGCTGCTATTATCCAAAATGAATCTGACCTGGATGACTACATCAAGTCTTACCAGGAACAAGATGAAATTTGTGGCGTAAAAAAAGAAGATCTGGCAAATGGAGGATTTTTAATTGAAGAATATATGCAAGGTGAAATGTATTCTGTTGATATTGGCGTAAATCTTGCGGACAGAATCATTTTTGGCATCGGCGAAAGAAAAAGACTTCGTGAAAATGAAGTTATTGAGCTTGGAACTTGTATGCCTGCCAATGTATCGGCGGAAAAATATACAATAATGGGGCAATATGCCATAGATGTTGTCAATGCTCTTGGCCTTGATCTTGGGATTTTCCATCTTGAAATCATTTATACTAGCGAGGGCCCAAGGCTACTAGAAGCAAACCCCAGAATGTTTGGTGGAAACGGTCCCATACTTATCAGCAAATCAGCAAATATAAATATATTTGAATATCTAATAAAGATTCATGCTCAGGAAATCTGTCCCAAGCTGCCTGCTGGCCCAGGTAAATGTGTTGTCTCAAGAGTCTTTGGAAAAATGGAGGAAAAAATGCATCCCGCGCTACCTCTTCTTGCTTGGAAAGAAAAGTACAGGTCATCATTGATTTCATTTTCCATCGATCAAAAAAAATTGGCAAGCACAGGTAAAATAAAATCAAATTTTGATTATATTGGTGCTTTTCAAGTGCAGGCGGATAATGCAAAACAGGCGACTCAAATAGCAGACGACATCTTACAAGATTTAAGTACAGAGCTTGGAATAAAACTTACAACTTAGGAAAAAATGAAACGCACTTTATTTTTAGCCATTGTGATGATTTTAAACGGCCACAACCTAATGGCCTCAGTAATGATTTGCCAGGTAGCGCATAACTATCGCTATGGGCTTATGACAGAGGATAGGAATGATTTTCGTATAAATGGTTTGAATATGGCCTATGAAGATTATAAGAAATCGTTAAAGCGCAATGAAGAGATCGCTAAATTTGAATATGTAGACTCACAAAAAGATATTTCCTTATTGGAGCAACTGGAATTAGCAAAAAATCGCGGTTGCAATCTTATCATTGGACTTCATACCTCTCAAAATGCTTTGACGGCCGGAGCATGGCTAGTCAGAAATAATATCCTTGGAGTTTCATCGACGGCAACCGCCAGTGACATGAATAAGTACTACCCCAACCTCATCAGTGCCATGGTGCCATCAGATCAATTTGTAAAAAACATGCTATCTTTTATAAAGAAAAAAAAAGGTAAAGATGTTTACATCATAAGGTTTGTCGATGATGTCTATTCTCGGATTATAGCAGCTCAGATAAAAGATAAAATTACCGATGCTATCTTTTTAGATGCTGAAAACGGAGGAGATTTATTGCCGCAACAAATCTCTAAGCTCAGGGCAAGCAAGGACGCTCTTGTTATCTTCTCTGGATTTTTCTTTCCTTCTCTGCCCATCTTAAATCAATTATCAGATGTCTTGAAAGACAATATCATGCTCGGAAGCCCTGAGTGGAGTTTTTCCTTCAAGCTGTTTATACGAAAGGATATCTTAAAGAAATTATCCAATCTATATACGACTATTGTTTGGGACGAAAATAGCAAATCTACTCTTACCAAAGATTTTATCAAGAATTATCGCAAAAAATTCAAGCTTTTCCCTCACCAAAAAACGGCATTTAGTTATGATACCTTATCTATGATTTTAAATTGTGCCAGGAAATCAAAAAACCTAGTGGATAAGACATATGAGTGCTTAAGAAGCAAGAGGTCATATCTTGGCGTTACAGGTAATTTTGAGTTTGATGGCAAAAGTTCTCACGCCATTAAGAAAGTTTATATAACTCGGGTGACGGCCGACGGTCTTGTTGTAGTTGAGTAAAACATATGAGTTTAAAAAAAATATTACTTAAAATTATATTGACCATGGCGGCCTTCAATTTGTTTATGGTCTTGGGCCACTTGATGTTCATTTCTGCCGATCAAACAAGAATTTCCAAGAGTGCCATTTTCGAAGAATATGACAGGATAATCCACTTCCATACCAACGACCTGGCCTCAAATATCAGCATGGGGATGGATGACATCCTTAATGTTTTTCTGACAAAGATATCTAAAAATAACAGAGTGAATATTATGCTTCGAACTGACCATGGTGTTTACTCAGTTGATTATTTTAAACCCAGCGGAAGCAGTGTGGTTAGTAAAAACTTTAAGCTTGATCATGCTGGTAGGCAGTTAGGGGACATCACCTTATCAAAAGAGCTGCCGCCATTAACCGGGATATACTTAAGGCGCATTTTTAATTTTATCTTATTTCTAGTTGTTCTCAATTTTATGGGATTATTATATTTGTATAGATGGTCTAAAAACCAAATATTGCTTCCATTTAGCAAAGCAATAGGCCTCGCTCAAAATGGAGAATATTTTGATGGCAAGAATATTCCCATGGAACTAAAAGAAATTTTAATCAGTCTAAAAAAGGCCATATTTGAAAATAAAAATAAGCAAAATTTTGAAGGTGTGCTATATGCCGCTCGCCTGCTGGCCCATGATGTGAAAAAGCCTTTAGTCAAAACCTCTGTGGTATTTGATATCTTGTCAGAGTCAAAAAATATCAGTCAAGTGCATGAATTGTTAAATGAATATCGTCCTCAGATTGAAGAAAACAAAAATAATATTAGCAAAATGCTAGATGAGCTGATCGAGCTTGGGACCCCTGATGGCCTTGATATTAATAACGTATTACTTAGCGAGCTAATCAGTAGTTCAGTTAAGCAAGTTTTTTTGGGCAAGGATAATATCGATATTAGTTTCATCTATGATTTTGAACCAGGTCAGTGCATTTTTGTAGATAAATTGAAATTTCACCGCGTCTTTTGCAATATTATAGGAAATGCAGTTGACGCCATGAGAGGCAAGGGGCGGATTGAATTTAAAGTGATCCCTGTAGCAACAGAGCAAATTTGTATCTCTATCTTCAATTCAAACTCAAAAATTGACGAGGAAGATTTGGATAAAATATTTTCTCCAAAGTTTACTAAAAATAAAAAAAATGGCACAGGTCTTGGACTTTCCAGTGTGCAAAAAATTGTAGCAGATCATAAAGGTAGCGTCAGGGCCTCTAACCAGGAAGACGGTGTAAGCTTTCAGGTTATTGTCAGCAAGGGAACAGTTGCGCATATTCCTGATCCTTATTTTGATTTACTGCCAACTGGCCTTTCTTGTACCAAGGCGCCCTGCAATACCTTTTTCGCCAAGCAAGCTGTGATTGATATTGACACAAAATCAGCACCATCACAGGCGTATAATATCCTAACCAAATCCAGTTATAAATTATTCCTGGTTGATGATGAAAGTATCTATTATCGCAGTGTCAAGGCGCTAATAGAATCAAATCAACAATTGCATAGTTCTATCCAGCTCTTTTATGCTGCTGGCAGTGAGAGCTGTATTGAAATGTTGTCGCGTGAACAATTTGATCTATGCCTTTGCGATGTTGATTTGGATTCAGAACTTATCGATGGTTTTGATATTGCGGCATTAGTCAGTGAGAAAAATCCCAATTGCTATATCGTTATTCATTCCAATAGATCACAATTTGGAAATCTAGAAATGATCGAACGCTGTGGCGCCAATGAATTTCTGGCCAAGCCGATTAGTTTAAATGATCTTCTGCGCTTGCTGGCGCTTGCCTGCAAGAGACGCGTGGCAATCTCTTTGCCAGATTCTCATCAGACATGGCAGGGGGAAATAAGAACATGATGAAGGTAGTTGTAGTCGGAGGGACCCATGGCAATGAGCTTACTGGTGTCCAAATATTAAAGTATTTAGAAAATAATTCATCACTTGAAAAACAATTTGGATTGAAAATCATTCCTCTCTTGGCCAATCCCAAGGCACTATCTTTAAACAGACGTTTTGTTGACAAAGATTTAAATAGAAGCTTTTTGCATTGTGAACTAAATAACAAAAATGATGTAAGCTATGAAGGTCTAAGGGCGGTTGAACTCTCTTTAGAGATTGAATCTATTGCCTGTGATTTTTTAATCGATCTGCATACCACTACGTCTAATATGGGCAAATGTATTGTTATGCATAAGACTGACAAACTTTCACTTGCCTGTATCTCTCATTTGAAATCCATTTTTCCCGAACTTAAAATTATCGAGGCCTCCAAAGTGGATGATGAATCCCCATTTTTAGGTAAACTTTCTAAGAGTTCACTTATAATTGAAGTAGGGCCAATCCCCAATGGTGTACTCAGTGCTCAGACATATATTGAAACTAAAAATATTGTTTTAGAAATCTTTACATTTTTAAAAAAGTATTCACAAAATCCAACAATCATTAATGACTATACTCTTTCATTTGAGCGCTATAAAATATTTGAACATACTTACTTTCCTCAAGACGAAAAAGGCAACCTAATGGGACTGGTTCATCCTAATTTCGAAGGACAGGATTTTGTCAAAATCCCTAAAGGGCAGTTATTGTTTTGGAAATTCAATGGCGATGTTGTGTGCCATGATGATGAGGAATTTTACCCTGTGTTCATTAACGAAGCTGCTTACTTTCCTGATAAGATCGCATTCATGAAATGTCGCCGCATAAAAGAATAAATTGTGCGCCGGCAATAGAGCATGGACAGCAAAGTTTTTTGTGCCTTCAAGGTGACAGCTCGGCCTACAAGTGATGGGTTAGCTGTGCAGGTAATCGGAGTTGGTGTAAAACTCAACATCGGGATTTTTGTCCATGACAAGTTTCAAATCCCACTCGCTGCGAACGGCAAAGCATGGGCGATCTTTTATGTCATAGACCACGTTAATCGAGTTGTGACCGATAAAATTATCTTTGGATTTTTGATCTTTAAATTTAAGCCAGCGCATGCCAATAAATGGGTAAGAAGAGTAATCGCCAATAACGTTGTATTCGTCTTGCAGGCGATATTTCATAACTTCAAATTGAAGCGCGCCCACAGCCCCCATGATTTTTTCATTCAGGTTGTGGCGCTGGAAAAGTTGCACCGTACCCTCTTCTGAAAGCTGACGCAGGCCCTTGTCCAGTTGCTTGGCCTTCATGGGGTCTTTAAGATTGATTTTAACAAACATTTCAGGCGCAAAGCTTGGGATGCCGCTAAATTTAATGTGCGATCCATTTGTGAAGGTGTCGCCAATTTGATATTTGCCAGAATCGTACAGGCCTATAATGTCTCCCGGGTAGGCCTTTTCCGTGATGTCGCGATCTTGCGCTTGAAACATCAAGGGAGCGGGAATCTTGATTTCTTTTTCTGAGCGCACGTGAAAGATTTTCTGGTTTCGTTCAAACACGCCCGAGCAAACGCGCAAAAAGGCAATGCGATCGCGGTGCCGCTTGTCCATATTGGCCTGAATTTTAAAAATAAAGCCGGTAAATTCAGAGTCATCCGGCGAGATAACCTTGGTCTGGGCGTCTGGAGTATAAGGTGGCAAACTAGCGACCTTGGGCCTTGGTCCGGGTGCTTTTGTGCCAATAAAGTCGAGGACTTCTTTGACGCCAAAATTGTACAACGCTGAACCAAAAAATACCGGTGATTGATGGCCATCTAAAAATTGTTGTAAATCAAATTCAGGCAGAAGTCCCAGCGCCATCTCAAGATCAGCTTTAAGTTTTTCCAGTAGCGTTTCTCCCACATACTTAACTACCGCTGAGGAATTTAAATCCTGGGCATCTATGATCTTCAAGTTGCGTGGATCGGATTCGTCCTTGGCCTTTTCATCGAAAACCAAAATGCGCTTACTAATAATATCGTAGACGCCTTTGAAATCCACACCGTCGCCAATCGGCCAAGTCATGGGGGTACATTCAATATTCAGAGTCTTTTCAATATTCTCAATCAGCTCATAGGGGTCTAAGGCGTCGCGGTCATATTTGTTCATGAATGTCACGACGGGCGTCTGGCGCATGCGACAGACTTCCATCAGCTTGATGGTTTGAGTTTCCACGCCCTTGGCCGAGTCGATCATCATGAGCACCGATTCAACCGCCGTCAGGGTGCGGTAGGTGTCTTCCGAGAAGTCCTTGTGGCCGGGAGTATCCAGCAAGTGCATGGCGCGATTGTCGCTGTAGGGGAAGGACAGGACCGAGGAACTGACTGAGATGCCCCGCTCTTTTTCCAGCTCCATCCAATCTGATTTGGCATATTGGCCTTGCTTGGATTTAACCATGCCGGTTTTATGGATGACGTTGCCAAACCATAGCAGTTTTTCTGTCATCGTGGTCTTACCAGCATCGGGGTGGGAAATGATGGCAAATGTGCAGCGTTGTCTTGAGTCTTCGCTCATGGGTGTCCTCTAACGTATATTCTTTTAATTACCTAGATATCAAAAAAAATGGGGGTTGTCCTTAATTATTTCGCGCGGCGCGCATTATGCGGATCAATGACCCTTGGGACAAAAAGTTAGCAGCAGTTGAATCATTAAAAAAATTTCACAGTCAATTTTTCATAGCGTTTCGAATTTGCTAAGTTGCGTGGTTTAGAATGAGTTAAAAAAAGGTCAGTTATTATGTATCAATTCATTTGCTTACTGCTTTTGGGCCTTTTTACCCAGTCCCTGGCCTTTGGGCTAGAACTGGGAATTTTGCACACCAATGATATGCATGGTTTTTTAGAACGCTCCGTTCGCCATCCCGAATTGGGTGGTTACGCCTCGGTTAAAGGATTAATGGATAGTGAAAAGGGCCTGTTTGAAAAGAGTCAGATGCCTTATCTGGTCTTGGACGGCGGCGACTTTTTAGAAGGCGCCATTTTTTATTTACCAGAGCGTGGCAGGTTGCTCTTTTCGCTTATGAATGAAATGCAGTACGACGCTGTGGCGGTTGGCAATCACGATTGGCTCATGGGCGCCAGCGACCTGGACTTTTTGCTGACCGAAACTCCTCCCAAGTTTTCTTTGCTCAGTGCCAATCTAAAAATTCCAAGCTCTGGCTACATGGGGCTAAAAAAATACATTTTGCCTTATAAAATCTTTGAAAGGGGCGGGCTTAAGATTGCCATCATTGGGCTTTCAACTGATGAAAGCTATTATAAGTGGCGTTTTTCTCCGGTAAAAGTTCGTAAACCTTTAAAAGTTGCTGTCAAGCTTAGCAAGCAACTTAAAAAAAATGGCGTTGATTTTGTTATTGCTCTGACTCACTTGGGAGTAGCGGTAGATGCGGACTTGGCGCGCGATACCTCCGATATTGATATGATTGTCGGCGCTCACTCTCACACTGCCTTGCTTGAGCCTTTCTTAGTCAAAAATAAGGTAGGGCGAACGGTTCCCATTGTTCAGGCCGGCTCTCACGGTGAATTTCTCGGGCGAGTCGTGCTTGAGCTGCAAAAAGGTAAACCCTTGCAGCTTAAAACATACAAACTTATTCCGGTTGAAAATGGTGTCGCGCCAGATGCAAAAATTGGGCACATGGTGGATTCTTGCCGCCAGGCGGTCGATCGCCTGTATGGAGCGGATAAATTGCATGAAGTAGTAGGGCGTAGTGAGATAGCGCTAGAAAATAGTGATCGTCATCTGACTACTTGGAATGCTGTTTTGGCCGATGCCACACGTGAAGCGATCGATGCTGACTTTGCCGTCCATGCTGCTAACTTTGCCGGGCCTTCACTGCCGGCAGGAAATTTAACCCGCGAGTTGCTTTTTCAGGCCTACCCGCGAGTTTTCAATATGAATGAAGTTTTAGGCTGGCACGTCTACCGGGTAAAAATGTATGGCGCCATTGTTCACCTTTTACTTGATTTCTTTTTAAAAGGAGACCAAGGCATGACTCTTTCTGGTGTCAGCTTTGATCGCATCATTAAGAAAAATGGCAAGGTTGTTATTCGCAATATCAAAGTCCAAGGCCAGAAGCTGCGGCCCTTTTCTTCTTACACCATCGCTTTACCTGAAGGGGTCATCAAGGGCGGCATAGGTATTACTTCGCTGGTGGAATATTTTTTAAAATTTTCAGAGAAGACCGAAGTGCCTATTTGGTGGGCCGTTATTCGAAAAATTGTAAGAGAAAAGGTCATCACCGGCGATTACTTGGTAAAGAAAAAATGGACCACCGGTGGAAATGGCGACAATAAGAGTGTGCATGAGAAACGTTTAATTCCCATGGACTACTCATTTATCCCTCGAAAAGAGAGTGCTAGCTCGGCCTTCGCTCCCCGTGGGCATTAACAATTAAGCGCGAGATTTCAGTCACCGGGTAGTCTCTAAGTTTCTTTGGGGGCAGCGGTCCTTCCGATATTTCAGGTATTAGGTTTAAATCACTTTGGCCTAGTCCGGTCAAAGTCAGATCCTTGTTGGCCAAGACCTCGTCGACTTTTGAAACGGGTGTAAAGTGCGGGACTGTTTGTAAGACTTCTGGAAATTCACCAATTAAGTGATGGATCGCCTGTAATACTTCAACGAAGCGATCCAGTTCGCTCTTACTGAAGCTTTCAGTCGGTTCAATCATCAGTCCGTATTGTTCTGGGAAGGCCACGGTGGGAGCATGCAGGCCAAAATCTAAGAATAGTTTTCCTACCCGAGCGATGGCATTAACTTTCTGTACGCCGGCCTTTTCTATTCGTTCAAAGGTTTCTTTTGTGAGCGTGATAATAAATTCATGCATGCGCGCGGCCGACTCGCTCCCTTCGGGTAAGGTGGGATAGATGGTTTTTAATTTTTCAAAAAGATAGACGGCAGACAATACAGCGACGCCTGACATTTTTCTCACGCCCTGGCCGCCCAGAGCTTTAATGTAAGTATAGCAGCGAACTTTGTGCCCAAAATTTCCAAAGTGGCGATGAAAACTGCCAATGGACTTTGGCGCTTTTACTGGCAAGTACTGCCCGTCTTTTTTTACGATTTGCACTCCCGGCAAAAAATCCAAAAGCTTTTCACTGACAGCAACAATAGCGTCGCCAGGCCCGCCGCCGCCGTGGGGGATAGACCAAGTTTTGTGTAGATTATTGTGAACGGCATCGACTCCCAGTTTATTAAGATCAATCCAGCCGGCAATGGCATTCATGTTGGCCCCGTCCATGTAGACCAGGCCGCCGGCCTGGTGGACCATCTCGGCCATAAGCTTGAAGTTGACTTCAAATACGCCTGAGGTATTGGGATTTGTCACCATGATACCGGCGACGCGAGCGCCATGCTCTTGCAAAACCTGTTTTAATTTTTCCAGATCTATTTGGCCGTTAGGGGTTGCTTCTAAAGTGATAATGCCATAGGCGACGCCTTTTTCATTTTTTGTTTCAAAGCCAGCTACCGTTGCCGAAGCAGGATTAGTTCCATGGGCCGATCTTGGAATCAAGATGAGGTCGCGCACTTGTGCTTGATCCTGATGATAGGCCTGAAACAGTTTAAGCCCCACTAGCTCTCCTTGCGCGCCTGCCACTGGCTGGGTGGTGACGCCAGGCAGGCCGGTAATCGCCTTGAATTGCTCTTGTGTTTGATACAAAATTTCTAAGGCGCCCTGACAGTCTTCAAGCGGCGCTTGAGGATGGAGATCGGTCATGCCAGGTAAATTGGCGGCCCAATCATTGATGTAGGGGTTATATTTCATGGTGCAAGAGCCTAAGGGGTAGACATTATCATCAGGGCTGACATTCAGAGCGCTCATGCGCAGGTAAAAATCTTCCAATTGCTTAAGTGAGTATTGGGGAATGCGGGGAGAGTCTTTGCGCAACAAAGAATCCGGCACAGAACAAGATTGCTTTTCTTGCTGCCCGGGACGCAAGCTGAAGTGACTGGATAAAAATTTCTCTAGCAAAGAGAAATGTTCTTCACCGATAATGTCAGAGAACGATAAAAGTAATAGCTGGCGAGCTCCGGCCACTCGCTCACTTACGTTAACGCCAATATGCAATCCCATTAGGCGTGCTTGCTTTATGACTTCACTGGCATTTTTTGTTCCTAGGTCGAGACAAATGTCATTGTAAAAAGGTGTGCTAGCAAAGGCCAATTTGAAATCTTCATAACGCTCGAGCATATTCAAGGCACGGACAGCAGATTCACGCCCCACTTGCAGCGATTGCTGCATACCTTTTTCACCCTTGGCCAAAATTGAGGCTCCAACCAGGGTGGCAATAAAGGATTGATTAGAACAAATATTGCTGGTCGCTTTTTCTCTACGAATATGTTGCTCGCGGGTAGAGAGAACCATACACAGGGCCACTCTGCCATCAGCATCCTTGGTCTTGCCTACATAGCGGCCAGGGGTGGAGCGAATATGATTTTTTTGCTGATCATTGTAGCGCACGCCAAATATGCCAAGACCGGGGCCGCCAAAATTTGGCCCAATCGCCAAGTGTTGTCCCTCACCCACAATCAAGTCGACGCCATGTCCATCTTCTCCCCAAAGTGCTGGTTGGCGCAGGCCCTGGTCGGCCAGTAGGGCGGGGTCAATGATTCCAACGGTCAAAACTTTGAAGGACTTGGCCAAATCGGTCAGGGCATTGACGTCCTCTAATTGCCCCAGGCAGTTAACCTGAGGAAAGGCCAGTCCGGCTATCTCGTGCGCCCTTTCTTTTAATATGTTTTCTAATTTTGCCAGGTCGGTGCGCCCGCTTTTGGCATTCAAGGGAATAAATTCAATTTTTAATTTTGTATGTGCTGCTTGAGTTAGCAGCACTTCTCTATCGCCAGGATAAATACCCTGACTGACCAAGACTAAATTCCTTTGCGCTTTGATTTTAAGACAAGTGTTAAGGGCTTCAAACAGGGCGGTAGAGCGGTCATACATACTGGCGTTGATGGCCTCAAAACCTGTCAGGCTGCTGAGCATATTTGAGTAGATCCATAGCCCGTGTAAGGTTCCCTGGCTGCGCTCGGGCTGATAGGGTGTATAGGCGGTAGTTAGACCACGCAAGGCCGAAACAAAGGGTACGATAGGGTGAACCTTGTATTGCGCCAAACCGTCACCGAGAAATCCCAGGCATGGTTTATTTTTGCTGGCAAGTTGGATCAAATCTTGTTGTAATGCCTGGTGGTCCATGGCGGCAGGTAGATTGGGGGCCTGTGACATTTTGACCTGCTCGGGAATGTGAGCATAGAGATCTTTTAAATCCTTTTTACCTACTTCTTGCAACATGGCGTCTAATTCATTCTCTGAGGCGCTGATATAAAAAGGCGTGTATTCGCGAGGAAATTTTTTGGGGTCAAGGGAAAATGGAGAAATACTTGATTCTGACATGCCGGATTCCTTTTAAAAATTTCTCAATTTTTATCATGAAGCTTGGGAAGTTTGCCAGTAAAATGGTTACAAAGGGCGGGAACTTTTAAACTTAAGGAATTATGTCGGAGCAGGTATTTTTACAACATCTTGAAGAGGTTTTGGATCAGAAGATAGAGCGCGCACCGTTGGCCAAAGGCCAAACAGGATTTGCTTTCTTTAATGGCGCTTTACAATATTTTTTTGTAGATAAGGAAAGTTTGACTGCTTCCAGCTACCGACCTTTGTCTTTTGATTTTGGCTCGATGTTTGAAATTTTAGAGCAGCAAAAGCGCAAAGGACTGTCGCCCGGGCCACTTTTAAAGGCCTTGAAGCTAAGCAAAAAGGTAAAAATTGTTGATGGCACCTGTGGCAGTGGCGAGGACACTGCTTTTTTTCTTTTTCATGGCGCCAAGGTCTTGGCCTTAGAGAGAGACCCGCGCGTTTTCGCCTTATTGCTCGATGCTCACCGCCGAGCTCGTGAGGACTCGCAGGCGCTAGTAAGAGAAAGGGCCGAGCGCCTAGAGATTATTCACGCCGACGTTTTTAATTCATCTTGCGCCATAGAAAAGTTTGCGCCCGATTTTGTTTACCTTGATCCAATGTGGGAGTTTGAGCAACGCAAGGCCTTGCCGCGCAAAGAAATGAAAATTTTTGCTCAAATTTTACAGCGCCCTCTGTCACAAGAAGAATTTCTGCAAGAAATTAAGCGCCATTTGGTTGGTTATAAGGTGGTGCTTAAGCGCTCACGCAAGCATCCCAAGGGCCCCTTAGTGAACGCTTCTTATGCCGGTAAGACTACCCGCTATGACTTGGTGCTGGCCTGAAGCTTCGAAGCATCTCCTGACTTATTTTGTGCTTGAAATGAATTCCCATTTTCATTTTAGTGGTGCGTTTTCCCATGTGCAAAAATTCAATCTTTTTAATATAGATGACTCTCGCCTCCAAGGGATTCTTATAGGGAAATGAGCCCAATTTATGAATCAAGATATTGTCATTGGGGTTAAAAAAAACGCGGTCACTGAGCGGAAAGTAAAGGGCGGCGCCAGTAAGGGAGAGGTCGAAGATATTAAACACAAACTCTTTTTTATGTTTGGAAGTTGAGTTGAGTTTGACTTCGATATGGGTATTGTAGCCACCGTCCCAACCCAGCACAAGTCTGGGGTTGGCGCGTTTTTCATACATGCGAACTTCTTTGGGGATACCTATGACTATTCGTTTCGAATCAATCACTGCCTGTTCTCTTTTAAACAGGATACTTTTTTCACTACCACGAATGTAGATGGAAAATTCTTGGGAAAATTCAAAGGCGCGATTAGAGTCTAGCGACATGATGATCAAGCGCCCGCTAGAATAGTCAATGCCGCGGATATAACAGTTCTTGGTTGTGCGTTTATCACCGGTGTTTTGCCACACTAGTACGGGCGAGCGCTCTTCATACATTTTGTTCAGAGCTGTCAATATCTCCAACGGGTCCTGGCAAACTCTTAAGTTTAAATAACTCATCGGGAAATCTTACTCCAGCGTCCAATTTGCTCAAAACCCCGCTCCAATCAGCTGAAATTTGAAGTCAGCAGTCTTGGCGAGACAGTTAAGCAGGCACAAAATTAAGTCACTTCAGGTACTTGTCGGAAGGCGATAATTAAACATTACGAGGAAAAGCGCCTAAAGTAAAAATGTTTAGGCGCTTGCTTGGGGCTATTTTTTCTTTTTGGCCGGGGCCTTTTTCTTGGCCGCAGGCGCCTTTTTTGCGGTTTTCTTTTTTACCGGAGCGGCGGCCTTTTTTGCGCCTTTTACTGGAGTGGCCTTCTTGGCAGTCTTTTTGGCCGTTTTTTTAGCAACCTTCTTACTGACTTTCTTAGTCACCTTTTCCTTGGCCTCTTTGACGACCTTTTCAACTTTGGCGACCTCTTTACTGACTTCTTTTTTGACCTTTTGAATTTCTTGCTTCACGGGACGCATGACCTTCTCAACTTTTTTCTTTATTTGTTGGGTGGTTGGCATAGAGGGGGCCAAGGCCTTCCATTCACTCATAAGCTGAGCGTAATAGCCCATGATAACTTTTTTTTGCAGATTTTCATTGGAGAGTTTGCCTTGAAAACGATGGGCCAGATCCTTATATTTTTCGTCACTCAAATCTTTAATTCTGGCCAATAGGTCCAGACATTTTTGTCGGTAGTCGCCTTTTTTAGACTTTCCCGTCTTTTCTTCTTGGGCCTGTTTTTCTTTCAAAAATTCTGGCAGTGACATTGTTGCTCCTTAATTTACTGTTTTCTTAAATAGCATTTTAATCTGGTGGCATTAAAACTCAATAAAAATTCTTATATAATCTTATCTTAAGAATGGACGTTTTATTTGAAGAATGTAACAGAAAAGAGTAAAACTGTTGCACTCTAAGACTTATAACCCAGATAGCAACAAAGGCGCATGATGGAAAAGAAAATTTATGATGTTTACGGTATAGGCAATGCACTGGTCGATATGGAATTTGAAGTAGGTGAAGAGTTTATTAGACTGATGGAGATCGAAAAAGGTCTTATGACGCTAGTCGATGAACAACGCCAGCAAGTTCTGGTGGATGCAGTTGATGGAATGCGGCATCGGCGCACTTGTGGTGGCTCTGCCGCCAATACCATTATAGGTATCTCACAATTTGGTGGAAAGACCTTTTATAGTTGTAAGGTTGGCAATGATGAGACGGGAGATTTCTATTTTGGCGATTTGAAAGAAAATGGAGTCGCTACAAATTTAGAATTTCACGCGCGCGAGACTGGCACCACAGGCAAGTGCATGGTGTTTATTACGCCAGATGCCGAGCGCACCATGAATACTTTTCTTGGCATAACCGCCAATTTTTCTAAGCTTGAATTGGCGCCCGAGCAACTGGCAAAGAGCCAGTACCTCTATATTGAAGGCTATTTAGTGACCTCGCCCAATGGTAGAGAGGCCGCCTTAGAGGCCAAAAAACTGGCCGCCAAGCACGGAGTTAAAACTGCTATGACTTTTAGCGATCCCAGTATGCCAACTTACTTTAGAGAGGGCCTGCTTGAGATGATCGGTGACGGCGTTGACGTTTTATTTTGCAATGAAAATGAAGCGCATATTTTTACTCAAACTTCTTCCACTGACGAGGCATTTCAAGCTTTAAAAAAATATGCCAAGTCTTTTGTCATTACACAGGGAGCGCAAGGGGCCTTACTGTATGACGGAGAAAAGGAAATTGATATTGTTACAACTCCTGTCAAGGCAATTGATACTAACGGGGCAGGGGATCTATTTTCTGGTGCTTTCTTGTATGGAATTACCCATGGACTGTCTCATCACCTTTCCGGTAAGCTCGCCTGCGCTGCTGCCAGTAAGCTTGTGACTCAATTTGGGGCGCGCCTGTCTCATGAGCAAGCGCTAGAGGTCAAGCGTCAGATCGTTTCCTAATACTGGCAATCATTACACGTTATAGATCAGGAGTTCGTCATGCTACAAAAAAGTGCTCATAGTTTAAAATCTGTTTTTGAAATGGGGGCCACTCAGAGTGAAGTTGTCGTTCGTGGCTGGATTCGATCCATTCGCAAGGGCAAAAAGTTTTCTTTCATGATGCTCAATGACGGCAGCACCCAAGATAGCATTCAGATTATTATAGATGAGACACTTTCAAATTACGCTGAAGTTTCCTCCCTGTTAATAGGCTCATCAATTGAAGTGCGTGGCAAAGTTGTCGCCTCTCAGGGCAAGGGACAGAGTATTGAAATACAAGGTTCTCAGGCCTACATATTTTGCGTCTGCGATGAGACTTATCCTATTCAGAAGAAGGCCACCAGCTTAGAATTTTTGCGCGAGGTGGCCCATTTGCGCGCTCGCACCAATACCTTTGCCGCGGTTTTTCGCGTACGCCATGCTTTAAGTTTTGCTACCCACGAATTTTTCAACCAGCGCGGTTTTTACAACCTGCACACGCCAATTGTTACGGGTGTTGATGCCGAAGGCGCGGGTGA
>Ga0066639_10001312_pt1 | contig 22084 bp, 20 predicted proteins | sample CryGeyCG2114_010_2_FD_59504 | JGI IMG/M metagenome (GOLD analysis project Ga0066639, IMG submission 59504) | Groundwater microbial communities from aquifer - Crystal Geyser CG10_big_fil_rev_8/21/14_0.10 | ecosystem: Environmental > Aquatic > Deep subsurface > Groundwater | place: USA: Utah...
GTTTACTATCCAAACCAGCAAGATTGATATCTTCCGCCAAACCCTCATCACCACCGCCAACACCACCATCGACCCATCTTTGCTGCAGCCTTCACTCGAAATCGACTGCCAGGTTGACCTGTCCGACCTCGACCTCGATCTCTACGACCGCCTCCAAACCTTCGAACCTTTTGGTATTGGTAACCCCAGACCAGTATTTGCCACCACAGCCCAAATTACCGAGCTTCGCACCGTCGGCCGCGACTACCAACACCTAAAGCTCAAACTTACCCCCTTTAAAGGACAGTCCCTTAAAGGTCAGCATCAATCAACATCAAAACAAAATATCGACGCCATCGGCTTCAATCTTGCAGCAGCTAATCAAGGTCTCAAACCCGGCGACATTACCAACCTCGCCTTCAAGTTAGACAAAAATGAATGGAACGGACACACCAATGCACAACTAATCATCAATGACATTACTAAAAAAAGATAACTAATGTTCAATGACACTAACTCCAGAAAAATCCATGTGTTCCGTGTTTAAATAAACATCCACAATGTCTGATACTAACTCACCATTAATGTCAGAAGATACTCTTTCAAAAACATAGGACATCAAATGGAACTTTCTTGTTGCTAATCCAACATCAAGTTCATGGCTGTGTGGATTAGCCCGTTCCGAAAAAGTTCTGAACAGACCGACTTGGCATTCTAAAAACTCAAACACTTCCTTCCTGCTTGAACGCGATAATCTTTCAAGAACAGACGCCGTCTGTCTCGCTGAATCCTCAGCAGGAACGCTACACGCATCAGTCAAGTATTTCCCATAAAGTACGGCGACAATTGGCAATACATCGCTCCTTAAGAAAATTATCTCGACTCTTCTGAGTTGGTCAACCTTATTGATCGATACTTGACCTGTTGCAGAACTCATTAACTCTTGTGTAATGTACTTCTCTAGTCTACACATAACTAAAAAACCTCCATTTCTGGAGGTTGGTGATTAAAACTTAAAATTAAACCGTTTAAACCACCAGCCTCTGATCATGCCAGAGCATGACTTGGGGGTAAATAGAGGTAGTAATAAAACGGCGATTGCTCATATGTGTATCTAGTGTGTTTAACAGACCATAGTTTAGTGCGCTAACACGACTCTTGTCAACCACCAGAAATACAATATAATGTCCACAGACAATAACAGCACTTGAGTCAGGTCGACACCTGACAAGCTGGAAGCAGAACCGAGCAAATGCTCCTAGTAAATCTTCCCGGGTAAGCCCGTGACAGCAGGCATAAGTGTGCTAAGCATCAACTATGCCTAGCACAATTAAAGGTGGCACCGCCCTCACAATAGTGAGGACCCTTTTAGGGGACGGTGCCTTTTTCATACCTAGAATTACCAGTTACTAAAACCAAATTGGAGGCAACATGGAACGCACATTAGCTCTCGAGACTGTTCATAAAATAGGGGAGACCGTTACCCTCAAAGGCTGGGTCAACACTCGCCGCGACCACGGCAAAATCATTTTCCTCGACCTTCGTGACCGCTCCGGCATTGTTCAAATTGTGGTTACCTCCAAGATCAAAGCCTCACCCGAAGACGTCGTCGAAATCACTGGCACGATTAACAAACGCCCAGACAACCTCATTAATCCCAACCTGGCCACAGGTACTGTCGAAGTTGCTGCCGACAAAGTATCTATCACCACCACCGCCAAAGAGCTACCCTTCCCCATCGACACCGACGGCCACGACATCAATGAAGAAGCCAGGCTCAAGTACCGCTATCTCGACCTCAGACGTCCTCGCATGGCCCAAAACATCAGATTGAGGAGTCAAGCCACTACTTTTATCCGTAACTGGCTCACCTCTCGCGACTTTGTCGAGATCGAAACCCCCATGCTTACCAAGACCACTCCCGAAGGTGCTCGCGATTTCTTGGTACCTTCCCGTCTTCAGTCCGGCAAGTTCTACGCCCTGCCCCAGTCTCCCCAGCAGTATAAACAGCTGCTAATGGTTGCTGGCTTTGAACGCTACTTCCAGTTTGCCCGCTGTTTCCGCGACGAAGATCCCCGCAAGGACCGCGCCTACGGTGAATTCACTCAGCTGGACATGGAGCTCTCATTTGTCACCCAAGAAGACATTCTAGTATTAATCGAGCACATGTTTACCGAGTTAGTCTCCCAGGTATTTCCCCACAAGCACGTCAGCCAATCCCCATGGCCTCGCCTCGCCCACAAAGATGCAGTCGCCCAATACGGCACCGACAAGCCAGACCTTCGCCAAGACAAAACCGACCCCGATGAGCTCGCCTTTGCCTGGACCCTAGATTTTCCTCTCTTCACCGAGCAATCAGAAGAAGACTTCTTCCACGGCTCCGGCTCTGCCAAATTTGCTCCGTCCCACCACATGTTCACCGCCCCTCACCCCGACGACGTCCCCCTCCTGGATACCGACCCCACCAAGGTCCGCGGCCTCCAGCATGACCTGGTCCTCAACGGTTTTGAAGTTGGCGGTGGCAGTATTAGGATCCATGATCCAGCCGTTCAACAAAAAGTCTTTGACTTGATCGGCTTCTCCCCAGAGCAAAAACAAGAGTTTGACCACATGCTCACCGCTTTCACTTACGGTGTCCCTCCTCACGGCGGTATCGCCCCAGGTCTCGACCGGTTCATCATGGTCGCCCAGGGTGAGCCCAGCATCCGTGAAGTCATGGCTTTCCCTGCCATATCATCTGGCAAAACTGCAGTCATGGATGCCCCCTCTGCTGCTACCGATGAACAATTAGCCGAGCTATCTATCCAGACAGTCAATCTCGATTCCGATTCCTCATCTCCTCTTTTTGACCGCATCATCAGTAAGCTCGAGCACCTAGGCATCAAATATCAGCTAGACGAACACCAGCCAGTTTACACCAGTGAAGAATCGGCCAAGATCAGGGGTGCCGACCTCAAGCAAGGGGCCAAGGCCCTGCTTATGTACGCCGACAAAAAACCCATCCTGGTGGTGGTCTCCGCCGCCACCAAAGTCGATACCAAAGCTCTCAAACAGCTCTACACCATCAAGGACCTCAGGATGGCCACCAAAGACGAAGTCGAGAAGGTCAGCACTGTGCCAATTGGTGCCGTACCTCCCACTGGAAGTCTTATGGGTATCACCACCTACGTGGACCAAAAACTTGGTGAGAACAAAAAGATTTCCTTCAACGCCGGCCGTCATGACCGCTCTATCACCATCAGCTACCAAGACTACTTGCGCTTGGAGCAACCCACCGTTGGCGACTTCTCCCAGTAGTTAAACAGACGCACAACTAACTTTTCCTCGTACCCTCACTCCAGTTCCTAACTACAACTCCACCCGATGTTGCCAGAGTACGCAACATCGGATGTTGGCTAATCTGGCAACATCGGGATACGGCAATTTACAAAAACAAGGACCAGTTCAATCTTTCGCTATCGTGTCTACTTCGCTAGCCAGATCTGGTATAGTCGTGGTATGCCAAAACTAACCAACCCCAGTCACCTCTCCACCCCCGCCCGTCTGATCCTCACTGGCATAATATTGTTATGCATCTTCTTTCTGATACTGCTTATTCTTCCTAATTTTCATCCTGTGGCATTCTTTCCGGGTCTTCATCAGCCATCCGCCGCTCAGGCAGAAACCAAGCTTCCGCCCCCACCCCCGCTCCCCACCAAATCAGCTCAGGCCCCCAGTCTCGACCTTCAAGCCCAAGGAATCATCGCCATCGATACAGTCACCGGTGCCATCCTATTTGAACAAAACCCAGACATTGAACTTATGCCCGCCTCTACCACTAAGCTCATGACCGCGCTAGTAGCTCTCGACGCTTATTCTTTGGACCAAATCATTACCATCGACCAAGAAGATCGCACAATCGGTAACACTATGAAGTTAGTTAAAAGCGAACAGCTGACTGTTTCCGATCTGCTCTACGGTGCTCTGGTTGCCTCTGGCAATGACGCCGCTCTGGCTTTGGCCTTGTCATACCCCAACGGTGGCTACACCGGTTTTGTGGCGGCTATGAACCAAAAAGCCGCTGATCTTGGCCTCACCCACACTCACTATCAAAATGTCTCCGGCGTCGAATCCCCAGGCCATGTCACCACGGCTCGTGACTTAAGCAGGCTTACTCTCGAAGCCCTTAACAACTCCACCCTCCGTCGCATTGTCGCCACCAAGAAGGTCTTGGTTACCAGCACTGACGGCAAATATCACCATCAGCTCGTCTCCACCAACGAACTTCTGGGTACGGTTGACGGGGTCATGGGCGTCAAGACTGGCTGGACCGAAAATGCCGGAGAATGTTTGGTCACCTATGTCAGCCGTAACAATCATTCCATCATCACCGTTATCCTCGACAGCCCCGATCGCTTTGGTGAATCTCAACAACTCATTGATTGGATTTACTCCAATTACACCTGGACCAACTCCTAAACTCACCTCTTACTGTAACCACATATCACTAACCGCCGGTACATATCCCATAAACCCATCATCACCCTCAAACACATAAATAGGCTGCAAGTAACTTTCGCTGTTCAAGCTATCATAATAAGCAATACTTACCCGACGTACCACTGCCGTATCACCATTTTCCGGTGCCACCGCCACATACCCTTCCCCTCCATTTAGTTTCTGCCACGCCACATCCCCACTTATCAGCGGATAGGTTTCAAACTGCTGGTACTCCACTTGGGTATGTTTGTACTCGGCTAGGAGTATCCTCTCCCCTTGGCCCCTGGACCCGGAAAATATAAAGTGCCCTAGTCCCACATTTGGGTCGGCCGGCAGGATCTTGACCTTATCAACAGATTGTCTAAACAAATTCACTTCCACAAAGTCAGCATCCGACAAACTAATAGCCTTGACCATCTTGCCACCAGAATATTTCAGGTAAGTCGCCACTGCTTCTCCATTTACCATATCTGCCGGCAGCGCTCCCGCCTGCTTCAAATAATTCTTTGCCTCAGCAATCGCTTGTACCTCACTGGGGATCAGTTTTTCATTCAATAACTTAGGATTTGTCTCCCATGCCACCTTCATTGTAAAGTTGCCAGTGGTGTAGTCCAAATCCAAAGTCGCCGGCATCGGCGAGGTGTTTTTCCACCGGTACAGCGTGCCCGACGTTTGTTCCGGCTCAAATACAAACCCCAGAGCTGCTGCTTTTTGTTTGCCCCGATCAAGGCCCAGCAACGAGGTCTGTGATTTAGAAATAAAATACACTTTTGCACTTGGTCCATAGCTGGGGACACTTCCGTCCACCGTTTCCAATTTATATGTCAACTCACCCGCACTATCCTCAGGAAATACCGGTCTTGGGAGTTTATTAAATCCAACCGTAGGTGGTATCGGTGGGGGCGGCACCATGGCTTTATACATACTAACTGACCAGGTCAGCAGCACTCGTCCCACCACTAGAGTCACCAACAGCGCGCCTACTACCTTCACCGACACCCGAGTCACCCTAGCTATTTCTGTTAGGTTAGCCATAGTTTGAGTATAAGTGTTTAGCCTGGTAGAATTCAAGTGAACAATAATTGATCTAATTCACCTAATTTCTAATTGATCTCATCAATTCACAGGCACCAAATTTCCAATTGGTTAATTAGTCAGTGTTTAGATCAATTAGATTGATTAGAAATTAGAAATTAATTAATGACCCTCCGCACTCGCATCGCCCCATCGCCCACTGGTTATCTGCACATCGGTAGCCTGGCTACTGCTCTCAGGAACTACGCCTACGCCAAAGGCCGGGATGGCCAGTTTGTCATCCGCATCGAAGACACTGATCGCGAGCGTTATGTCGAAGGTGCTGTCGAAGCCGTCCTCAAAGTTCTCAAAGATTACGGCTTGGACTGGGACGAAGGTCCTGATATCGGTGGCTCCACCGGCCCATATATTCAATCACAGCGTTTAGATACCTATCAGCAACACGCTCAACAGCTGATTGATGGGGGTCACGCCTACTACTGTTTCTGCACCAAAGACCGTCTGGCCGAAATGCGCCAACACCAGCAAGACCATCATCAGCTGCCCAAATACGACCGTCACTGTCTCCACTTGTCACCAGAAGAGGTCAAAGCCAATCTTGAACAACATCTGCCTCATGTCGTTCGTCTCAAAGTTCCCCATGATCAACAAGTTACTTTCACCGACCTCATCCGCGGTGACATCACCTTTTCCACCAACGAGATCGACGACCAGGTCCTCCTTAAATCCGACGGTTTCCCCACTTATCACCTCGGTGTGGTTACCGACGACCATCTCATGAACATTAGCCACATCATTCGGGGTGAAGAATGGATCAGCTCCACTCCCAAACATGTCCTTCTCTACCAAGCTTTCGGTTGGCCTGTTCCCGTCTACGCCCACACTCCCGACTTTTTAAGCCCCACCGGCAAAGGCAAAATGAGCAAACGCCAAGGCGATGTCTCGGCCCAGTCTTTCCTCGACAAAGGCTACCTTCCCCAAGCCATGCTCAACTTCCTCATGATCATGGGCTGGGCCCCAGAGGACCAGCAGGAAGTCCTGACTCTCGACCAGTTTATCCACCAGTTTGATATTGCCAAGGTCAGCGCCAAGTCGGTCACCTTTGATTTAAACAAGCTCAACTGGCTCAACGGCCTCTACATCAGAAAATTATCTGACCAAGATCTTCAGCAACAACTTACTCCCTACAAACCGACCGACATGTCAGCAGCCCAATTCCGCCAAGTCATCCCTCTGGTTAAAGAGCGTTTGGAGTACCTATCTCAGTTCACAGAGATGACTGCCTTTTTTGTCAGTAATCCCGATATCAATCTCCACGATCTTCTCAAAGAATCCAAAGTAACGGCTGCCGACACTGCCGACTATCTTGCGAAGGTTCAAACGACTCTCGAATCACTCAGTGACTGGTCGGTTGCTGCTATTGAGTCCGCTCTCCACCAGTTCCAACAAGACATCGGCTGGAAACCTCGGCCCGCCTTTATGACCATCCGTCTCGCTGTTACCGGCCGTCCCGCTACCCCACCGCTTTTTGATACTCTCCATGTCATTGGTCAATCAACCGTTATTACTCGCCTGTCCCATGCCCAAAAAATCCTCCGCTCCTAAGTCTAGCCACATCATCCGCCAGCTTGCCCGCCGCGCTGATACGGCTAAAAGCCGCTTTCGCACCAAACACGCTTCTGCTCACCTTTGGCTTCAATCCCGCCACCTCAATTTGTCACACGTTCGTACTCACTCCAAACGCCTGCTCACCTCAGGCGTGATTGCTGGTACTCTCATGCTCACTCCACCCAATCCCTATGGTCTGCCCCAGTCTTCCACTGTCAAACAGCGGCTGGCTCAATTGCATCTCACTCCCAGCACATATGACCATCACCAGCTCAGTGTTGACTTGGCTAGCGCCATTCCTACTAGCAGCACCCATCTTGCCCCCGATCAACAACAAGCTCTTGAGCAGCAGCTTCTGGACCAGTTTGGTATCACTGCTACCAATAACCTCGACGGTCACCAGCTCAACTCCTCTGTTGGTTTCATTGGTTCCGAACAGCACCTGACCCGCTTCCCTGGAGACGACATTTCCTGGCACGACCAGTTTCCAGAGTCCGGTTTAGCACCGGGTTTAGGTGCATGGGGATACTTCACCTACTCCAAAGACTCTTTCACCAAGACTGACCTACTTAGGGAAAAATATTACTTTGCCGTTCCCACTATGTACTTGCCGGGTTGGAACCAAAACCACACCCAACTAGCTAAGTGGTACAAATACCGCAAAATGATTGCCATCAACCCTCAAAATGGGGCTATTATAGTGGGTGTAGTTGCCGATGCCGGGCCAGCAGCTTGGACTGGTAAACAGTTTGGTGGTTCTCCCGAAGTCATCCACGCTCTCCGCCCCACCTCTTCCACCAAGCTCGGCAAAATTATCTTGCTCTTTGTTGACGACCCCAATGACCAAATCCCTTTGGGGCCAGTCACTGCTCCACTTTCTCCCCAAATAGAACTTACCTAATTCTCTGGAGATCATCTATGGGCGCCCTCTTTTATGACCATCTTACCCGCATGGAGACCCTCTATACCGAAATTGAATTACTCTCTCTCGATCGGTCCGAAAAAATCATTATTATTGACCACATCGAGGCTCGACTCCACCATCAGGTTCTGGAAGTGGTCCTCGACCACCTACCCCCATCTGACCATCAATACTTTTTAGAGCTTTTTCACCAACAGCCCCACCACCACCAGCTCCTTGATTTCCTCAAGTCCAAAATAATTGGTATCGAAGATAAGATCAAGACCACCGCCGACGAAATTAAATACGATACCCTATGCCTGATTCGCTCCCATTCGTAAACCAGCAGCTGCTTTCATCATCGCCGCCCCATCTCCCCCCACCCAAACGTTGGTCCTGGCCTACCTTAATTATTGTCGCCCTCCTCACTACCATCGCCACTGTCTTAATTGGAAATTTATTGGTAACTCAACTTTTTGCACATTTTTAGATCAATTTTTTTCAACAATCAGTTATCGCTTGGACGGAATCAAGTAACTAGGTTCAATTGAGACTTGCAAATTGTTGGCTTTTAAGGTAATTTGTCCTCAAACACCAACCAAATCTACCCATATATTACTCATTCCCTATTGCTCTATAATAACAGTGTTGGTTCCTCTCGATTACTACTCGATTCGGGTCATTTGACAAACCAATAAAAGCTGAAATAATATACACTATCTCAAACTATACGAAGATATGAACTATTTAAGGCGAAACCTTTTTCAACTCATCCTGCTTACCGGTCTGCTTGTCACCCTTTCCCTCGCCACACCTGTCAAAGCTCAAGATTCAACCACCATCAGTATTATCCCCCCCAAATTTGAGTTATTTGCCAACCCCGGTGATATTATTACCGAAACAATCAGGATCAGGAACGACTCCGAAACTCCTCAAACCTACGGAGTCTTAGTGGAGGATTTTAGTTCATCTGGTGAAGAAGGCAAAGTTGTTCTCGAAGAAGGTCAGGAAGACACCGTCTATTCCCTTCGTAAATGGATCGAGTTAAGTAGCACTAATCTTCTTATCCAACCTGGAGAAGAAACGATCTTCCCCTTTACGATTAGTGTTCCCAAGAGCGCCGAACCTGGTGGCCATTATGCCTCCATTCTCTTCCAAATTGGTGGGGCCGATGTTAATCCCGACCAGACTGTTACCTCAGTCCAACACCGCGTCGGGTCACTAGTGCTCCTCCGAGTTTCCGGCAACGTGGTCGAACAGGCTTCAATCGAATCTTTTCAGGCCCCCGCCTACTCACGTCAAGGCCCAGTTGATTTGTCTCTCCGTATCAAAAACGAAGGTACTACCCACGTCCGGCCCAGCGGCACCATCATCATCACCAACATGTTTGGCAAAAAAGTCGACGAGATTCCTCTCAATGGTCTCAACGTCTTCCCCGGCGCCATCCGCAAAATGGACACTACCTGGGATAAAGGCACGCTCTTAGGTCAATATACTGCCACACTGGTCGCCACTTATGGCCAACAAAATCTCCCTCTTACCGCCGCTACCAAGTTTGTGGTCATCTCTCCTATAGCAGGTATCCTTATGGTGGTCGGAGTCATTGCCGCCCTTCTCTTTACGATCTCCGCCCTACAGGGCCGCAATCGGCTCCTCAAAGCTCTCAAAGTTATTATCTCCGGCGAGTAGTTAAAATCTCCACCTCTAGTCTGTTGTGTATTCTTTCATTACCCCATTTTCGTTGCTAGGAATTTGCATTTGTATCTAGGATTTGTGGTACTAGCTCATTGATTGCTACAATGACACTAGCCCTAGTTTTCAGGGTAGTTTTACTATTGGACAAATAAAAATTACTATATTCTATTTCCCTAAGATCATTCTTGGGCTACAGAGGAATTTCACCGCCAGCCTAGACTCTGCCAAAAAGTAATTCACCTCGATAGCTGCTCTGTCCACAAGCACAAGTCACCAAGCTAAGATCTTAAAAAAACTCCAATACTGACTCAAATTACTATCAATCTATTACCATTGCTGTCTCCATGAGTAAACAGATCGTCATTGTTATCAGCACCTTTCTCATAATCTTCTTCGCCATAGCCCTCAAGACTACTAAGGTACATGCTGAATCAGCTGCCCTCGACTTTCTATCCGACCTCCTCTCTGCAGGCGAACCTGACCGCTACCATGTCGATCATATCGTTTCTTTTACTCTTCCCGAAGATGCCCAAGTGGTTACTCCTACTGACTGGATCCGCATTGACCTTTCTCACTTCAACAATGTCACTGGGGCCAATTTTGTTGGTGGCCAGTTTGGTGGCACCCCTTCCTTTTCCAAAGATGGCACCGTCGTCAAGATCACTGGCATTAGTATCGTTCCTGGTAACGAGATTAGCATCCAGGGTATCACTGCTGACAACCCTCACTCTATCGATCTCTATAGCTTTACCGTCACTATCTCTGAGGACGAGGCTGGTACTATCGTTAAAAACGTTGGTAATGCCTACGCCGCCGCCTTCCAGGGTGGTATCAATATGACCGCCACCGTAAGTGTTCCCTCCGCCCGTATCATCGTCAGTGGTCACACTGCCCCCCAAACTCAAGTATATTTTACCGAGGGTGGACCGGTCATGGGCACCACCTTTGCCGGGCTCGACGGCTATTATTCCAAGCTATTTTCTGGTCTTGAACCAGGCACCCACTATCTAGGTGTCCACGGCCTCGATGTAAACAGCCTCAACACTTCCATCATTAACCTAAGCGTTTACGCTCCGGTATATCAGACCACCAATGTCTACAACCTACTTTTATCCCCAACTCTGCGCATCAACACCACCTCCATTCTTCAAGGTGATCGGCTGATTGCCAGCGGTTCAGCTTATCCCAATACTGCCATTACTCTATTTACCGACGCTCCGGTTAGAAGCTACACCGCCACCACCTCTGCCGCTGGCAACTGGACCAAGACCATAACCAATAGTGAAGACTATAGCGTTGGTGACTACCGTATCTATGCCATTGCCCAAAGAAGCAACGGCATTCAAAGTTTATTTAGTCCTTCCCGCATCTTCACGGTTGTCAGTAGCAGCAGCGGTGGGGGAGCCGCTTGCGGCGATATTAGTCAGGGAGATCTCAACTGCGACGAGATCGTAGACCTTAGCGACTTCTCTATTCTCATGTACTATTGGGGTACTACCAACGCCACCGCTGACATTAACGGTGACGGCCTCGTCGACCTGACTGACTTCTCGGTGATGATGTACTACTGGGGCACATAATCTAGCTACATCGGCCTATCAACCTTTTCCTCCACTCACCAATCTCCACCCATCCACCACTCCGGTTAAATAAGCTTGAGCCAGCTCTCTACCTCTGTCCAATCGCATCAGTCCTAACCAGTTCACCGGCACATTAATCAGCGTGTACCCCAGATACCGGCCTACTTTCGCCCCTCCCCCAAAATGTCTGGCTATTATTAGCCACGGATTCCGGCCCCAACAATATGCTCTCAGTGGGGTCAGCTTGAGCTTACTTGTCTCTCGTACCAGCGGTTTTGTCCACACTTTGCCTTTCCATCTGCTGGCCTTAATTCGTATTCCCCAATCCATATCTTCATAACCATGAAAAAAATTAGTGGTAAATCTGCCCACTTTTTCAATTGCTTTTGCCCGTACCAACAAGTTTTCTATTCTCACCCAGTCGACCGGCTGCCACCAACCACCAACCTCTGTTTCATCATACCTGTCAAAAAGTCTAAAACTAGCCCAGCCTACTCCTCCTCCTCCAGCTTCCATTCCTCGGCTTGTCTTCACTCCTCCCCCCACCAACCCCACTTGGTTATCAGCCAAACCCTGGCTCAACACTTTCACCGCCTCAGCTAATACTCGATACCTACTATCCACCAGCCATACCCAGTCGCATCCAGCCAGCATCGCCTTATCGATCAACATGTTGTAGGCCGCACTTTCTGACAATGTCTCAGCCACTACCTCTCGGCGAATACTCAGTCTCGACTTATCTACTAACTGTTTGCTCTTTTGTGAAGGCGAACAATTATTGTCCATAAGCAACACTTCCATCTCCTCCCACAGGACACTTTCTAAGCTCTTCAGTAGTCCCGCCACATCCCGTTTATTGTTCTGATTAATCACCAATACTCCAACTTTCACTGGTACTTCAGCAGAAATTTTCATAACATCCCATTCTTTCCATTTATATATCTCCAATCTCGTCTGGCCTCAACTTCAATTTTAAGACAAAACTTGATTGATTATTACCCCAAAACTTGTTAGTGTTATTCCAGGGCCCCAGCGCCTTAATGCTTACGTGGAACCATTATCTATGTCACAACGCCAAACTGCCAAAACCAAAACACCAGCCGCCCAAAGACATTTCTATAAGCAAGCTGGCAAGACCAAAAAACAACTCTTTCAGCCTAAAAAACGTACTGCCAAGCTCCTCCAGCCACCAGCAGAAGTACTTTCTCCAGCTGCTGTTACACCACCATCCCCACCACCACCCAAAGATGCTTCTCCTTCCGTTGCTGCCCCTGCCCCAGCACCCACACCCTCCCCACCGACAGATCCCGCCGAAGCCGAAAAACAGGCCCTCACCCGCACCATCGAAGATACCGTAGCTCGCCTGGCTCACGATAACCAGCTCCATGTTGAGCAAAAGCAGGCAGCTGATCAGCCGGCTGCTCGCGAAGTTGCTCCCCAGGAGTTTGATGGCTTATCTGGCCCCAACGAACAGTACGAGCTCTTATCTCAAGAGATCCGTAACTATCAAAGAAAAACTTCCAAGCTCACCCACGAACTTGACGTCATCAAAACAGATTTTGATAAAGAAAAAAAACAGCTCAAGCGTACCATTATTGACTTAAGGCAAGAGCTCCATCGTACTGCACCTCTCCATGACCACAAGTTTTTCTCCCTTTCCGAGGACGTCAAGCAGGCCATCAACGAAATAGAAACCAGTGTCGACGGCCCTCTCGACCCTGACGCTATCAACACCATGGTCGCCTCGGGTATCCCAGCCCCTTCAACTACACTGCCCAATTCTCCCGCTGCCCCTGCCCCAGCATTTTCATCCATGGCTCCGTTACCCACCCAGGCGACTGCCCAACCATCACTTGCCGTTACTCCCAAAGGCAAAGACAAAAAACTGCTCATCACTGGTGTTGTCCTCCTCTTCTTTTTAGTCAGTGGTGCTGCTGTTTCCTACAAGGTTATGAGTAAGCCTCAGGTAGACCAAAAACTTGTTGATCAATACTTAGAGTCTGGTCAGGTTCAAGGTGCCCAAAACGTAGACGACTCCGCCCCCAAAGTCGATCGCTACGCCGAGATCCCCTTCGACCAAACCAACTGGCAAGGATTTGAAGATCCTTTCTATGGTATTAGGTTCCAATACCCCGCCAACGTCGCCGAGAAACAAAAGAACGGTAACGGTATCGCCATCCTCAGAAAAGACAGCTACCTTTTTAAATTCCAACAAATTCCCTCAGAGCTTGGAGTCAAAGAATACTGGGACCAAACCAAAAACTCAGAGATCAATTACCAAGTTGAGGAGGTTAAATTTAAAGGAAAGACCGCTCTCCACCTAACCACCACCGACCAAGTTGATTATCCCGGCGAAAAATATCTCGTTAAAAACAACGACTCCATCCTCGACCTCTGGTTCCCCACACCTAGTGATAAATTTTCTGATGATGACATGCAACGTGTCCAAAGAATTATGGATACCGTTAGCTTCTTTTAATAGTACCAACGCCGCCGTTCCTGCCCTAGAGAATCCAATCACTACTTATCCACCCAGCCTGTATTATGTCCAAAATTAAATTCTTTAGTTCCACCACCATTCTCTTTGTCAGTGCCTTGGTACTGGTGGCTTCAGGTTTAGGGCTATATTTTCTTTCCCACCCCATTAGTCTGGCCCAGATCTTCAACCACCACCAGCCCGGTACCCTCACCGTCCATCAACCTAGTAGTGAGTTAGTCAACCAGCCCTTCAAGGTAGATATTCAAATGGATACTGCCGGCCAAGCTGCTAACGCTGTCGGTGTTTATCTCCACTTTGATCCTCAAAGGCTGCAGCTCCTCAACATCGACACTACTCAATCCTTTTGTCAGTTCTATCCCGAGAAAAAATTTGATAACGATTTAGGTATCGTCTCGCTGGCTTGTGGCAGCCCTCATCCTGGAGTCACCGGTAAAAACACTGTTATGACCCTCGAATTTCTCCCCACTGCAGTTGGCGCCACCTCCATCACTACCGACCCCAAAAGCAAAATTCTCCTCAGTGATGGCAAAGGCACCAACATCCTCTATAACCCACCAGTCATCAATTTAAATATTCTCCAAAATCTATAGGCCATCATGACTAGACGCTTCCTCTGGTTATTATTCCTGCTTGTTGGTATTCTGCTACCTGCTCGCGCCCAGGCCTCCCCTCGGTTTTATATCTTCAATACCGACAATAAAGCCGTTGTTGGTGCCCCCAAGACACTGTCCCTTTACTTAGATACCGACTCCCAGACCATCAACACCGTCCAAACTGTCATCGGTTTTAACACCAGTTACATTACCATCCCTAGTTCCGGCCTCAATGTCTTAAGTTCCAGGTGCAGTTTTTGGTCCCCGGCCAACCCTGGGATTGGGGACGGCTCCACCACCACCCCCTATGTCTATAACAACAATCAAGTTATCTTTGCTTGTGGTTTTAGTTCCCCCAACTATTTCACCTCCACCGATAGTGTTGGCAAGTTAGTCCTCAAAATTACCTTTCTCCCTTCTCAAGTTGGTACCACCACCCTTAGCTTTAGTAACACCAAACTTTGGTCTGGTGCTGGAGTTCAATCATCTTCATCAGCTTCCCTCAACTATGACTTAGCCATCTACGCCTCAACCGCTTCTGCCTACGGTTGGGTCACCCCCGCCCCCACTCCCACCCCTACCCCACAAGTAACCATCACAGGTTCCGATCTAATTTTTGTCGAGGTCGGTTCAGGCGATGGTTCTTCTACAGTCACCTCCACTTCCTCCGAAGATGTCACTCTCCAAGCCCTCGAAGAAGACAATACCATCCCTGCCCCGCCGGCCAATTTAGAAAAAAGGCCCAGTGCTACTCCCTATGTCCTCAGTCTTACTCAACCGGGCCAATCAACTCAAGCCGATGGTGCTACTAGCCCCCAAGGAGAAGTCTTGGCTGTCCAATCATTGCGGGAGCTATTAATACCCGGCCAATCTCAGGCTGACAAAACTGTGGTCCTGGTCAATCTTATCTCCATCCTTACCTTTATTATTATCCTAGTCATTGTTCTGTGGAGATTAGTGATGATCCAAAAAACCAACAAATTAAAAAGCCTCCACATGAAGGATGTTATTACCAGTGAAATCTCGATGCTTCAAAGCAAAATGGCAGTTACCCAAGATGAAGCCGGTAGGGAGAAAATTCGCCAAGAGCTCGATACTGCTATCAAAAAAATATCCAAAACCTAACCAAACACCCTCTACTTATATGATATGATAAGTTACAATTAGCTATGTTTAAGTCAAAATATCTTCTCTTTTCTGCCGCTCTTCTCTCCAGTCTTCTCCTGGCAGGTTGTACCTCGTCTCCACCCCCCGCCACCTCTAATCAACCCACTCCTCCGCCTGCTGCCAACCAAACCCAAATAGCCGATGTTCTCAAAGCCAAGCACCCCTTAGCTGTCATCCAGCAGCAGCAACTCCTTATCGTCGACCCGGAATACCCCAGCCCCCAACCTGTAGCTGACCTTACTAGCGACGAGATTCCTCCCGTCGAGCACTTATTTCAGTTCATCATCAGTCCCAACAAAAAATTCATTGTCTGGTACGCACCTACCAAGGGTATTCTCAGTCTCGATCTTGCCTCACAACAAATCTCCGTCATTCACCCCGCCTCCGAATGGTTGAACCAAAATCCCTATCTCGTCTTCCTCCACGGCGAAGATAAACTTGCCTTTATCGATGACAAGGGCACCAAACTTTTCTTTATCGACCTACCCACGACTACTACTACCTCCATGACCATTCCCTATCCTTTTGGCAACGTCTTCCGTATCTCTCCTGACAACGCCTTGGTTGTCTTTATCTCCGGGTTTGGCCAATCTGACAAATTTCCCCAGTATATGTTTACCACCATCGATGGTCAGAACCCCAAACGTTTTATTACCCAAACCAATCTCAGTAAAAGAGGCTTAATCGAATGGCTACCTGACTCATCAGGTGTCATCATCGTCACTAACCAAAGTGAGCTCTTGTATGTCTCCCAATCCTCGCCCAACCAGCAAGAAATTTACTATAAGCTAGAAAACCCCGACAGCGAAATCACTGACCTTAGTCTCATGGATGGACTGGTCTATATATTCGAAGACGACAAAGTCTGGGAAGTGATTGATACTACTACTCACCGGAGAATTGCCAGAAGCCCAGTAGAGATCGCCGAAGAAGTCTATCGCCCTCACTTCATTCCCTGGTATGACAAATCCTTCCTTATCGAAGAAACTCTCCGCCTCGATCCGGAACAATTTAATCGCCTCTGGATCAGCAACTTCTTAGGTATCAAAAAGACCGTTCTTGATAAATATCAGGAAACTTCCCTCACCTCCGACACCCCCGAGCTCTAGTTCAAATGACCAGTTAAAACAAATGATAAGATTACCTTATGCAACTCAACTTAGATCAACACCAACTCGCTGAAATATGTCAGAAACATCAAGCAGATTATCTGGGTGTCTTCGGCTCTTTTTCCAGAGGCGACACTGTTGAAGATTCAGACATAGATTTTCTAGTCAGATTTAGCCCTAGCTCTCACGCAGGTCTATTCGAACTGTCTCGTATGAGAGATGATCTAGAAAAATTTACAGGCAAGAAAGTTGATCTCCTTACCGAAGGGTTCCTCAGCAAATACTTCAAGGACGAGGTACTTTCAGAAGTCAAAGATATTTATGTCAAAGCATAACAACCAGGTATATCTTAAGCACATGCTTGATGCGGCCAACAAAGTTACCCTGCTGGTCAATCGTGGTGGCAAACAGTTATTTGAAGATGATTTTGCTATTGCCGACGCCATCGTTCGAGAACTCTTAGTTGTCGGTGAAGCTGCTAAACATCTCGCTCCTGAATTCACCCAGAAGTTCTCTCATGTACCCTGGAAAGATGTAGTTGGCATGCGAGATTGGTTAGTTCATGGCTATTCAGAAATCGACTGGGAGCGCGTCTGGAACACTGCCCAAAAAGATATTCCTGTTCTCTCCACATCACTAGAAAGCATCCTCAACTCAGGCTAACTCAACACCTCCACCACCTTCTCTACCTTTTCATCCACCCACACAGGTTTCATCGCCAAGATCTCTTCCCTAAACCTATCATCTTCCGCTATCCTCCTCCACACAAAAATTGGCTTGTCTAAGTAAAACCCTAACCCCACCTCCATTAGTACATTCGGGCCAATATATGCTCTGTTCCCATGTTTCTCCAAATTAATCACCAGCACCGCATCGGCCTTGGCAATCTTGTCAAAATGCGATCTTATCGCCCCAGACTTCTTATCAATAAATTCATCACCACCCGGCTCATCATAATAAGACTCAATTGCATAATCATTTCGCTTGGCCATCACCTCTGCCAAATCCGGTGCCAATCCAACTAGTCCTTTTGCTTCTAACTTCGCTTTTACCTCCATTATCTGTTGGTAAAAACTGACACTCGCACACATCGCCACAACCAGTGGCTTCCTGCCTTCACTCATATTCACTCCATATTACCTACTAAAACGCTGGTTTTTCACCGCCAGTTGCTTGTTCCTCGGGTTGGCTGACTCCGGATTCCAAAGTGGCGATCTTATCCAAAGCCTCTTGGTTTTTGGGGTCCACCACCAGCACATTGTAGTACTCTTGCAGTGCCCTCTGAGGGTCACCTGTCTGGTTCAATAAGTCCGCCCATCTAAGCCTTGCCTTAACAGACAACGGGTCTACTGTCACAGCTCCTTTAACCACTTCCACTGCCCTGGCATCAAATTTGGCATCCAAAAGTGGCTGGACATTCTTGAGTATATAGTCCACTGTCTCAGTCTGATAACCCGGTTTATAAAACTCGCTCATCGGCGTGCTTTCAATTTGGTCCCTAGCATCCAAGATCTGCTGCTGCTCTGCCAGTGAATACTTATGGATCAAGTCAGAAGCCAGGTTTAATTCCTTGACCGCCAAATCCCTCAACCCCATATTCATATACACCTGTGCATTCAAAGTATGTTTTCGGGCCACATCAATCATCAACCGGTCTTCCCAAATATTCATCGGGTTATCTGGTTGGTCTATCAACTGCTGCGTTTGTTGATAATCCGCTACCGGCAAGTCCGCTTCCTTAGGTATACCTCTGGTCAACTGCCCATAATATCCCCTGGGTACAAAATTTACAAACCCGAGGTCAATTCCAAAAAACTGATAATACTGGTTAAACAGGTCCACTGCGTATATTGGCCTCTTATCCAAGTTCCATGTGACCGCATCAAACAACAAGAATGGATAAGAACCATAATTAAAATGCGTCAAATCCTCACCTGGCACCACTACTTTCCCCTTCTGCCAATAAAAAGGCAAAATTGTCACCCCGGGCTTTAATCCCGCCACCTGCTGCTGATAGATCAAGCCATAACAAGACCCATACGAATAACAGGTCACTATTGCGTTATCTTCTATCCTATTCATCATTCCCTCATACATATCGTTCATCACTTCCGCCTGTGCCAACCTCAAATTTCCCTTCACCAACCACGCTCGCAGTCCCAACGGCACCACCACGGCTACTATCAACACTCCTACCACCACTTTAGGTTTAAACAGTAAAATCAACGACTGGCCAAATCTGCGTACAAACTCCTGCCATCCAAACCAAAACCATATCACCATCATCACTTCCAATGGCATCAAATATGGTTCCACTTGTGCTAGGTTCAAGCGATCGCTTCCCCATGGTAGTATCAGCGCCAGCCCCAAACTATAGCTAGACATCAGTTTAAACACGTCTCCAAATAGCCAATATTTTTGTTTAGACTTTTTACTGTGGTACAACCACACCCAGACTAACACCAGTCCAGTCCAGCTACCCAGATCAATTATCACTCCCTTAACCATCTGCCACCAATTATTAAATATTAGTCTCGCCGTTATTTTTGGTAGCACCGAACCGCTGGGGATATCCACCAACCCATCACCCACATAACCACTGATTACAAAACGATTTAGACTGCTCGCTCCTTGTTCCATCACTTGTGAGTAGGGGACATTGTGTTTAGCAAACCCAGGGAGCAAATTAAACGGTAACACCATTGTTGCTATCGCCACCACACCGGTGATTACCCAAGTTCGAGGACTTACTTCCCGGCGTTTACCATATAAGCTCCACCCTATCACCGGTATCAGCGTCCAAAACACCCACTGGTGAGATAACCCCAAACCCAACGCCAAGCCCATTCCCCACCAGGCCCATTCCTTCTGTTTCCCCGCGCCCTCTCTCGCCCACAACCACAACCAGATTATTGCGCTCATCAAAAACGCAGTCAGCATAAACCTCTCGGCAAACAGTGCTTGGGCCCAAAACCAACCAGCCATTCCCAATGCCGCTACCGGAACCATGGCCAACAGCCACCTTTCCACTCCTGCGGTTACTAAAGTGTACTTCCTGTCTCCACGATCAGCTTTATCATAAAGCTCCCAGCCCAACATAAACACTAACCCCAACGTCCCTACTGCCAACAGTGTGGACAACAAGTGCCCTCCATATGCCACTCCCAAACCCAAATGGGTAAATATATTAAGCAGCACCAAATACACTGGATATCCCGGGCCTCCCACCAACCCCAATTTGTTGCCCATCACCAAAAACAAGTCACTATCGTTATAACCCACCGGCACCTGCGGTACCCGGCTACCATAAAATAACAGGCTCACCACTATCACCACTAGTAGCCACAATTTTTGGTTTGTCCACAATTTATCATATCGAGAGTTGGTTTTTTGTTTTGCCATTGTCTATACTAGAAACTGATTGATTAATTTCAGTCATCATAGCTGATTAATTAAGCCTCGGTCAACAGTAAAAATGCCTCAAGATCAATCCAATCATTGGGTTACAACCTCCATTATCTATCAACTCTTTGCTGGTCGGCTTCAAGATGCCAACATCCTCGATCACCAAGGTCAGGTATTTAGTCGCCTCCAGTCAATCAACCTTCAGCCTCTTCTCGATCAAGGTATCAACTGTCTGTATTTACTGGGTGTCTGGGACAACCGCGGTCCCATCATTGTTGGTGAAGAAGCTGGTCACGATTTATCCCACCAAAAATACCGTTTGCCATCACCCTTTGCTATCAGCAACCACCAGTTAGTCAATCCTGATCTTGGTTCTAACCCTGACCTGTCCGCACTTATCGGCACCTGGCATCAAGCGGGTTTCAAAGTCATCCTCGACTTTGTGCCTAACCACACCTCCACTGTTCATCCTTGGGTCAAAGAGCATCCCGAGTACTACCACCAAAAAGACGGTAACCATATTGCCGAGTTCTCTCGTGACGTCTACAAACTCGACTATGGCAATCCTCAGCTGGTTGAAGCCATGCTACAAGTCCTGCTCACCATCGCCGATCTTGGTGCCGATGGCGTTCGCTGTGACATGGCCCACCTCATCCCCATTGAATTTTGGCAACGGGCCACCAAAGAGATCAGAGACCACTTCCCTAATTTTGTCTTCACTGCCGAGGTTTACCCCGACTCACCCTTCGATCTTTCCATGCTTCACCATCACCTCAAAGCCGGTTTCGATGCCGTCTATCATGGTCCCTTATATAATAACCTCAAAGGAGTCATCAGCCAGCATCAGCCGATCTCAAATTTAATTAATCACATCAATTTCGTCAGTTCCGATTTTGCCCCCTTTTCTCTCATCAACTACCTAGCTAACCACGACGATCCTCTGCCCGTAGGTGGTGCCAATTATCTCGAGGCCCTGCTTGCCCTCATCCTCTTTCTTCCTGGTATCCCCTTTATCTACAACGGTCTCCTGGCTGGTCTCGATCGCCGCCTTGCCCACCACTATTTTGATCTCCTTCCTCCAGAGCATTTCGACCCGGCACATCTCTCAGACAATATCAAAGCTCTCTTTCAACTTCGCCGGCAACACCACTTCCTTATCACCACTACTCAGGTCACCGACACAGGCCTGCTCGTTTGTCAGCTTACCAACCACACCAACTCCAACTTCCTCGTTCTCAACCTCACTCCCGACCCTCAGCCGCTCACCACCATCACTCCCGCATCATCAGATCATCTCACCTCTCCTGGCCTCATCCACGCCCTCTCTCCATCAGATACCTTGCCAAGTGGCTCCGCCGAAATCTTTACCAGTTAATCTTTTTACTATTGATCCTGGTTTATAATGCCTACATGTACAACCACGCTCCCCATGATTACATCTGCCCCATCTGTTCAGGCGTAAATGGAATTAAAAACAGCCAAACCTTAATCCGTTCTCAGGACATCGTCTATCAAGACAAACTGATAGCTGTCTTTATTGCCTCATTCTTTATCAAGGGCAGTGAAGGTCACCTGATCGTAGTACCAAAACAGCACTATGAGAACTTGTACGATTTACCGGACAATATTGGTGCCAGTATCTTCCAAGTTTCCCGCCATATGGCAACGGTCATGAAACGCGCTTACAAATGCCAGGGAGTCACCGTTCTCCAAAACAACGAACCTGCCAGTGGTCAGCACGCCTTCCATTATCACCTCCACCTCTTCCCTCGCTACCCCAACGATCACCTCCATCAGAACATGGCAAACAAACAAGAAACCACCACGGTCCAAAGATTGCCATTTATTCAAAAAATCAAAGCCAGAATATGACCATAAGAGAATATCAGCCCGCGGATCGAAGCCAAATTATTAAACTGATGTATGAATTCACACCGAGTTAATGGCTGCTATACTGTCTCCGTGTCAATCTCAAAACATCTCCACCACTTCAACTTGTCCCAACTGCTCTTGCCACTAATCTTCATCATCAC
>Ga0066639_10001315_pt1 | contig 22041 bp, 21 predicted proteins | sample CryGeyCG2114_010_2_FD_59504 | JGI IMG/M metagenome (GOLD analysis project Ga0066639, IMG submission 59504) | Groundwater microbial communities from aquifer - Crystal Geyser CG10_big_fil_rev_8/21/14_0.10 | ecosystem: Environmental > Aquatic > Deep subsurface > Groundwater | place: USA: Utah...
AATGAATATAAGATCCAAATAAGAAATAGTTTACACTTCTGATTTAGTTAGATAGTCACAAATAAAGTGTAGGCCGCAAGCCAAATTTTTTCTTGCTGCCAGTGATAGATTTTCAGTGAGTGAAAATTCATGCCCCCTGATTCCCAAGAGATAGGCTTCAGGCCAAGCGTCATATAGCTGGTGAGTTAGCTTTAATACTGTTGATGGTAATAAAATATGGCTGGAAAAATCAGATTTAGCGGCATTACCTGGCCTAATTATATCGAACTGAAATGCTTGGTCGCCTTCTTTGAGAGCATCAATAATAATAATCTTTTTATATCGGGTAAAGAGTTCAGCATGTTCAATTGCTAGTTGATAAACCCAAAAAATATGTTCAGATTCGTGCCCCATCTTGGCCAATTCTTGTATCAAGCAAGGGCCCAATCCATCATCCCCCCTGGCGGGATTGCCAATGGCCAGAAGGAGTAGCTTATTTATGGGCTTCATCAAGTAAAATACCTTTAGAATCGAATAAAGATGCAATAAGGGGCATGTCACCAATGGCATGGGTGGCGCAGCTTAAGCATGGATCATAAGCTCTTATCGCCACTTCAATATGGTTAAGCATTCCTTCGGTAATTTTGCTGGGAATTTGGTTTAGATATTGATTTGCCACCGACTTTACCGCCAAATTCATCGCTTGGTTGTTATGGGTTGTGGAAACAATTAAATTACATTTTGTTATCGAACTCTTGTCATCAACTTCAAAGTGATGGATGAGAGTGCCACGCGGGGCCTCTAAAAAACCGATACCAAGCGGGGCGCGTTTGCCTTTGACTATCAGGTTGTCATTTTGCAGGTCGGGGTCATGAAGCAAATCCTGAATAACTTCAGCGCAATGTAAAATCTCAATTAGCCTGGCCCAGTGATAACTCAATGTTTGATGACAAATATCGGAACCATTGAAAGACCTGAAATATTCAAGCGCTTTTTGCGCCAAGGGGGTGGGGATAAAATCGCAAGTATTTATACGTGCTAGCGGGCCAACTCTCGACCAACCATTATCGACACCAAGTTTTTTTAAGAAGGGGAATTTCATATACGACCACTCTTTGACATCCTCGGCAAAAAGATCGACATAGTCGTGGTAGTCAACATCATTTAAAAGAGGTTTGCCATTGCAATCAATGGCACGTAAAACGCCATGATAAAGATCCATGGCGCCATCTTTCCTAACCAGGCTCAAGTAATTGGATTCAAAATTTGCAAAGCTATTTATCCACTGTAAGTTCTTTTTGTGGTAGTCGATGTAGAAATCGAGGGTTTCGAGTGCCCATTGGATCACTTCAGCTATGCTTGGAATGTCGTTGCCTTGAAAAAATAATTGCTTTTCTTCCAGCGACAAATTCTTGTGGATTCCTCCTGGTACTGCCGAAATTCCATGAATTTTTTTACCTGCTGTCACTTTTATAATTTCTTGCCCAAACTTTCTAAGCAGAATTCCTTTTTTTGCCAAGTTAGGATAATCTAGCGCCACACCCACTATATTTCTTCGAATAGGGTCACTTTCAATTCCAAGTAATAAATCAGGTGATGCCAGATAAAAAAAATGGAGGGCATGGCTTTGTAAAACCTGGCCATAATGCATGAGTCTACGCATTTTTATCGCTACAGGAGTGAGATACTCTTGCGAGATTCCGACAATTTCATCGATCGCTTTGGCCGAGCATAGGTGATGGCTAACAGGGCAGATGCCACATAATCTTTGGACCACAACAGGGGCTTCCCAATAAGGTCGGCCTTGAACAAATTTTTCAAATCCACGAAATTCAACAATGTGCAAGCGTGATTCTTCAACTATGCCTTGATCATCAAGATGAATAGTGACCTTTCCATGCCCTTCGACGCGCGTAACGGGGTCTATGGTTATTTTTTTACTCATATTAATCCTTAATCATATTTGAGATATTCATAGGGAATGGCCTGCTTATTTCCGGTAATAATATTTTCAATTGTTTTCCAAATACTTTGAGATGATGGGGCGCAACCAGGCAGAAAGTAATCAATTTTCACAATATGATGGCAGGGATAAACTTTATCCAGAATTTTAGGCAGCTCTTCGTGATGGGGTATCACTTGATTTCCTTGAATTGTTGTTGGCACTTTCAAATAGGCCTCCTCAAGGCAGTCGCCCAGAGGAATGTTATTTCTTAAGGCTGGCAGACCTCCCATGATGGCGCATTCCCCCAGACTAATTAAGACATCACAATTTTTTCTAAATTCAATCAAGGTGCGAATATTTTCATCATTACAGCAGCCGCCTTCGATTATACCGATATCACAGCGCTTAGTTATTTTTTTTATATCAGTTAGAGGTGAGCGGTTAAATTCGACGAGTTCAATCAGTTCAAGAAGTTGAAGATCTATATCTAAAAAAGACATATGGCAGCCAAAGCACCCGGCCAAACTTATTGTTGCAATGACTTTTTTTTGCGACATATTATTCAATCTCCGGAGGGAATTTCTCCAATGGGGGCCTTGTCAAATTTTCTCGTTCCAATAGGCCGGTCAAATCCTCCGCCTTGTATTAAGATCGCTCCGACAGGACAAAGATGTTTGGCCTCTAGCAATTTTTCTTGGGATAAGCTCTTCTCACGCTCCAAATCGAGCATGACCCGAGTATCACTTCCTCTACCAATAAAACTAAAGACCCGTTTATTTTCATCGTCAAGGTACAGATTTGTACATCTTTTACAGAGAACGCAGCGATTATGTTCCATGATGATTTTTGTACCTTGGTAATTGACATCATAGGGTGAAAAACGATAGGGGTAACGTGCAACACGCATATCCATAGCGTAACCTAGCGCTTGTAGCTCGCAATCACCACTTTTTTCGCAACTGGGGCAGAAGTGATTTCCTTCAACGAAAAGTAATTCAATTAAGGCCTTGCGCATATCTTGAAGCTCGCTGCTATTAACTTCAAGCTCCATTCCCTCGCTGACACTTAAAGTGCAAGCAGCTACACTTTTTCCTTGTAAGCGAATGGTGCAGACGCGACATGTGCCCAAACTCTCGTGGCCTTCAAGATAGCAAAGAGTTGGTATATATGTGCCATTTCTCTTGGCCGCTGAAATAAGATTTTCACCTTCTGGTGCTTTACAGCTTTCTCCATCAATAAGAAAATGTACCTCTTTCATATATCCTTCTCATTTTTGTTCATTAAGTGGTCATATTGTGCAGTCGCCTTATCTAAATCAAAATCAAAAATTCCATCAGCTGGATCTGGAAGAAGAGATTTTTGAAAAATATAGGGAAAATATTTTAGACTAGTCATAATTGGATTAGAGCAAGTTTGACCAAGACCACAGCGACTGGTTTGCGTGATTATATTCGCCCATTGTTTAACATTTTCTAAATCTTTATGATGAGCTTTTCCTTGTTGTAATTTATTTACAAAATCAAGAAGCAAAACACTTCCACCGCGGCATGGGGTACAGCAACCGCAAGATTCGTTGACAAAAAATTTAGTATAATTTTGTAGAATTTCGAAAATATTTCGTTCTTGTGAAAAAATGCAAATAGCTCCGCCTGTTGCGATATCTTCAAAGCAAATTTTCCGCGTACTTTCCTGCGCGCTGATCAAGGTCCCTGATGGACCGCCGATTTGAATCGCCATGGTATTTTTTGCACCCGCGTTTTCCAAAATCTGGGCAATTGAAATGCCCCAGGGCCATTCATATATACCGGGTTTAGCGATATCTCCGCTCAGACTAAATAGTCGCGTGCCGCAGGAATTTTCAGTCCCCAGTTGTTTAAACTCTTTCGCTCCTTTTTCTATTATTTTCGCTACGGAGCAATAGGTTTCTACATTATTAACAATAGTTGGACGATTTTTAAAGCCAAACTCGACTGGAAATGGCGGTCGAATACGCGGTTCTCCGCGCTTTCCCTCAAGGGATTCAATTAGCGCTGTCTCTTCGCCGCATACATATGCACCCGCTCCCACAACAATGCGAATATCAAAATTAAAGTTATCTTGAGAGAGAATTGCCTCTCCTAGCAAATGCAGTTTCCTAAATTGTTTAAGTTGCGATTCAAGCCGTGGCAGCAAGTATTGATATTCGGCGCGTAGGTAAATGATTCCTTCACTCGCACTGATTGCACGTCCGGCGATCGCCATGCCCTCAAAAAGCATGGGAGCTCGATCACTCATTAACATTCGGTCTTTAAAAGTTCCCGGTTCGCCTTCGTCTGCGTTGCAAACAACGACAGGCCTAGCATGTTCAAACTGACGGCATAATTGCCATTTTTTCCAGGTAGGAAATCCTGCACCTCCGCGTCCACGCAGGCCAGATTCTTTGACCTCATCAATTATTTTTGAATGATCCATCGCAATTGCTATTTGTAGGGCCTTTCCCTTGCGGTATGTTTTGAGCAAAAAACTTTTAGTATGAACTATATTGTTGACCTCATGTCCTTTGAATAATTTCTTTTGCATTTTTTGATCGATCCGGCCCAAGAGTTGCTTTGGCTTAGTGCCATTTTTAAGTTCTTGAGCAATGAAGCGTGCTCTCTTGGGGGTCATGTTGGTAAAGGGTAAAAAATTTATCAAACAGGCAGGTTCTTGATCACTCATGCCGATGCAAGGGGTTTCTAATAAAGCAATGTTATGCTTTCTGCTTACTTCTCCAAGCTTAATACCAAGTTCATCTTCAAATGCAAGCTGTATCTCTTGCTGTCCTTGATGCCAGGCCGTGATTGAGGAGTTGAGATAGATTTGTGTCTGACCCATTGGGGCGGAATAGAAAAAATGATAAAAACTCAAGGTGTCCTCAAGGTCAATGACACTTGTATTCAATTGCGCAGCAAGATATTGAAGGGCATATTTTGAAATATATCCATATTTTTTTTGAATGCTCCAGAATATGGCGAGAAGATGACATCGATCATGCTCATACTGGGTAAGTAGATTTTTAACGAATGATTCCATTTATTTTTTCTACCTCAAAATAAAAGTGGCCGACAACTGGATCGAGCATAGGATAGCATGGGCCTTATGAAAAATTCTTCTTGTTTTAATTATAAACAGATTAAACTTGATATATTTGGTTTGTCTCAAGGTTTGGGATTGCGCCCTAAACTTTTTTGTCACGCCCAAGAGTTGGGCCTGTCTGGGACTTTGCAAAATCGTGGCGATCGTCTGCGATTAATACTTGAAGGTTCGGAAGAATGCCTTCTCTTATTTTTGCAAAGCTACCGTAATGTCTTGCCAGAACAGGCCAAAATAGAAAGTCAGGAGGTTGAGTGGCAGGTATTTCAAGGCATAGATGGCATAAGTATTATTCCTAGTACTGAGGGGACCCAAAGCTTTCCCTCGATACCTGCAGATCTAGCGACGTGTAAAGAGTGCTGGCAGGAGTTTTTTAATAGTGATGGGGTGAGATCATACTACCCATTTTTGAGTTGTACTCTTTGCGGACCACGTTATTCAGTCTTTCTTAAAAGTCCTTACGACCGGAAAAATACTACTTTTTCAAGCTATGAACTTTGTGATTTTTGTCACTTTGAATATAAGGACAGTCATAATCGAAGATTTCATGCCCAGACAATCGCCTGCCCCAATTGTGGCCCGCGTGCCATTTTTAGAAAATCAGAAGGAGCGATTATTGCTTATCACAGTTATTCTGATCTGGCTCGCCAAGTTGCCATTAAATTAAAATCTGGTGCTATTTTTGCTTTCCAAGGCATCGGCGGATTTGCGCTAGTATGTGATGCTACTCATTCGGAGGCAATTGCAAAATTGAGGATGAGAAAGCGCAGACCTCACCAGGCCTTGGCCATTATGGGAAAAAATCTAGAAGCGCTGGCGGCATGGGTAAATCTTTCAAGTGAGTCTGTGCAGAATTTGACATCACAAATTGCCCCTATTGTTATTGCTCCATGCTTAAATGACATGATTAAAACAAAAGATGATCTTAACCCAGACAGTGATACTTTGGGTGTCATGCTGCCTTCCAATCCTTTTCAATATTTGCTTTTTGGCGCCGAAGACCAAGGGCTTGACTACTTAGTCTATACCAGTGGTAATTTGCATGGCGAGCCTTTGGAGTACATGCCTGAGGAAGCATTGAGACAGCTATCAAATTATGCCGACTATTTTCTTTATTGTGATCGCCCTATTGAACGTCCCATCGATGACAGCCTTATCTTTCAGGCGAAACAAGGTAATCGAGTTTGGCGTAGTGCCAGAGGAATGACTCCGCTTAAATCCTCCTGCCAAAAAGGCTTTGATAAAAGGATATTGGCCTTAGGCGCAGATTTAAAAAATACTTTTAGTATTGCAATGAGAAACTCTCTTTGGACTTCACCCCACCAGGGAGATTTAGAAAATCCTAAATCATTTAGTCACTATAAAAAAAATACCCATGATTTTTTGACTTACTTAAACGTCATACCAGAGTTTGTTGTGGTTGACCGCCACCAAGAATACCATTCAAGTCATTTGGGACGAGAGCTGTCGCAGGATTGGCACTTACCTCTGTTAGAAATTGGTCATCATCGTGCCCATGCCGCAGCAGCGGCATTTCAGGCCGGTTGGGACAGTTGCTTAGGGCTAGTCTATGATGGCACAGGCCTGGGCGATGACGATACTTTATGGGGTGGAGAAATCTTTGCTAAAACTTGTAGCAAAGAATTTTTGCATACTGGAGGCTTCAGTCATTTATTATTACCGGGAGGCACACAGGCCATACTCGATCCAATGAGAATTCTTTTAGGCCATTTTAAAACAAGTGGACGCACATTTGCGGACTTTTTTTATTGGACAAAAAATTTAGGCCATACAGTAGATGACGATTTGAAGAGATGGCAACTCATCTTTGAGAATTGTGATAAAGGTGTTAATTCCCCTGTCACGTCTTCTGTTGGTCGGCTATTTGATTTAGTTTCTGTTCTACTTGGCGCGCAAAGGGGTAAAATAACATACGAGGCCCAGGCAGCTATTCGCTTGGAAAATATGGCGCTACAGTCGAAATCTTCTCCCAATAAATTAAGTTTCAAGGAAAGCGTTACACAAAATAAAATAATCATAGATAGTGCCCCGATGCTGGAAGATTTAATACAAAGATGCGCTAATACAAGCGCACAAGACTTAGCGCTTGATTTTCACTTCACTTTGGCCCATATGGCCTTGGCTAAATGTCTTTTTGCCAGAGAAATTACAGGTTTAAGCCGAGTAACACTTTCAGGTGGCGTTTTTAATAATGAAGTTTTAACCAATTTCCTCTTTCAATTATTTCCTCGCCATCATTTTGATCTTTTTATTGCCAAGGATCATTGTGTCGGCGATGCCAGTATTAGCATCGGGCAAGCTCTTTTAGCCAGAGAGGTTTTATGCATGAACTAAGCTTGTCTGTCGCTCTTGTTCAGCAGGCAACAGATATTATGTTGGAAAATGCCGGAAATAAAATTCTGTCAGTCAGTTTGGACGTCGGTGCTTTAAGTGGTGTTTCAGTCCACGCTTTAAAATTCTGTTTTCCAGAAGCTTGTCGCGGAAGTGCTTTGGAAAATTGTCAATTGTATATCAATGAAATTCCCTTAATTATCTTTTGCCCGGGATGCCAAATTGAAATGAATTTAGAATCTCCTTATCCATTCTGTCCAAAATGTCAGAATGCAAATGTTGAAATTCGAAGTGGTAAAGAATTTAATTTAGTTAGCATGGAGGTGGAATAATGTGCATAGATTGTGGTTGTAATGAAGCCAATCATCAATTTGTTATGAGATCGCCATCAGCAAAACCATCTATCGCAGCTTTGCCTAAAACATTGCATATCGGCCGCAGTGTTTTGGAGAAAAATAATCTCATTGCCGCCAGCAATCAAGGTTGGTTCGATACTCATGCAATCAAGGCAATTAATATTATGAGCTCACCTGGCTCAGGAAAGACAACTTTGCTGGAAAAGTCATGCCAAAGCATAAAGAAAAAAGTTTCTATTTTAGTTGGAGATTTGCAAACTGATATCGATGCCAATCGTTTAAAAAAAGCGCATGCACATGCCAAGCAGATCAATACAGACAATGGTTGTCATCTCGATGCTCAAATGATTTCGCTTGAATTGGGAGATTTTATAAGTGGAGATGAGGAAATATTGATAATAGAGAATGTCGGCAACTTAGTCTGTCCAGCGTCTTTTGACTTAGGAGAACACTTTAAAATAGCATTACTTTCAGTTACCGAAGGAGAGGAAAAACCTTTAAAGTATCCCAGCCTTTTTTATCAAGCAGATTTGGTTCTGATAACAAAAATTGATCTGATAAAATATGTTCCATGGGACGAAGAAAGGGCCTACCAGGCATTATATAAAGTCAATCCCAAGGCTAAGATTATTCAAGTTTCGGCGACAACAGGCGAAGGAATGGAGCAATGGATGCAATGGCTAGGGGAGCTTTAGTATGTGTTTATGTGTACCAGTAAAAATATTAAAAAAAGGCCCTGATAATCAGGCCATAATTGAATTAAAAGGCATTAGAAAAACTATTGCTCTGGATTTTGTTCCCCATGCACAGGTCAACCAATATGTTTTAGTTCACGCAGGACTGGCGATTTCGTTGCTTGAAGACGATGAAGTTGAGGATTATTTAAAAACCTGGGGGGGGGAATGAAATTTTATTCCGAATACCATGGTAAAGATGATGTTGTAAAAAAGCTTGCTATGCTTAAAAGTCTTGTCGAACCAACACGTCAATATCGCTTTATGGAATTTTGTGGTGGCCATACCCATGCATTTTTCCGTTATGGCCTGCACTCTTTACTGCCTGCAAATATTGAGTTGATCCATGGTCCAGGTTGTCCGGTATGTGTATTACCAGCGGAAAGAATCAGCTCAATCATTCATTTAATGCAGAATCATCCTGAAATTGTTCTCTATAGCTATGGTGATTTGATGCGTGTCCCAAGCGAAAATCGCGATAGTCTACTTAAAGCGCGGGCGCGTGGCCTGGATATTCGTATGGTTTACAATCCTTTAGAGATTTTAGACTTCTGTCATAAAGAGCCAGACAAGTTGCATGTATTTTTTGCCATAGGTTTTGAAACCACAACGCCGCCTACCGCGCTACTTATGCTTAAGGCAAGAGAAAATCAGCTACAGAATTTGCTGATTTACTCCAATCATGTTTTGACTCCGCCTGCGGCCAGCGCTTTGCTTGAAAATCAAGAGGAGCCTCTGGTCTTGGATGGAATTATTGGTCCTGGCCATGTTTGTACTATTACCGGTCCACATTCTTTTGATGCTGTGGCAAATGATTTTAAAATACCAGTCGCCATATCTGGCTTTTTCCCTATCGATTTGATTCGTGCCCTGGAAAATTTAATCCTGCAGACACACGCGCGCAGTTATAATGTCGTTAATACTTATTCCCGATCAGTTAAAAGTGAAGGAAATATTTTGGCACAAGAGGCAGTAGCACAGACTTTTACTCTGCGCCAAGCATTTGCCTGGAGAGGACTAGGAGAGATCCAGTTTAGTGCTCTTCGAATATCTGAACAATTTTCCCAATTTGATTTAGAGGAAAGATTTTCCTTGAAGCATAATAAAGTGGAGGATCATCCTAAATGTTTATGTCCCCAGATTTTAAAAGGACAAAAAAAGCCTCTCGATTGTACTCTTTTTGGCAAAGCATGTCGGCCAGATAATCCCATGGGCGCGTGTATGGTTTCGGGAGAGGGAAGTTGCGCTGCTTATTACACTTATAAAGGCCCAGAACAAGAGGTTTTGATATGAATGAAAGGATTGAATTATTTCATGGTAGTGGCGCTAAAAAAAGTCATCAACTTATTCGCGATATTTTCTACCAGGCATTTGCCAACCCATATTTGGCCAGTGGAGCTGACGGGGTTATTTTGCCTATATGTCAACGCCCCTTAGTTATGGCAACCGACGCATTTGTCGTCAGCCCTATTTTCTTTCCCGGAGGAAATTTGGGAAAGTTGGCTATTTGCGGCCCATTAAATGATTTGACTGCCATGGGCGCCCGTGCTTTGTATCTGAGTGCAACATTTATTTTAGAAGAGGGATTGAAGATTGAGACTTTGAAACAAGTTGTGAATAGTATGGGGGAGACAGCAAGCCTGGCCGGTGTTCCGATTGTTGCAGGGGACACTAAAGTAGTAGAAAAAAACAAATGCGATGAAATATTTATATCAGTCAGTGCTGTCGGGTGTTTGGAGACAGAATGCTCACCTCATCCTCGACATTTGCGTCCCGGCCTTAAAATTATTATCACTGGCAACTTGGGCGACCATGGGGCCACAGTACTTGCGACTAGGAAGGATCTGTCTTTTGAGGGAGAGCTAAAAAGTGACTGTGCCAACCTACAACCACTCATTTTACCACTGATAAGTGATTTCAATTCAGTTGCGTGCATGCGTGACCCGACTCGTGGAGGGTTAGTGGGAACATTGCACGAATTAATGCTTGAGTGTCATGAATCCCAAATTGGCTTTCGCATCTATGAAGAACTTATTCCTGTTTCTTCCCCTGTTCAGGGGCTGTGTGAAATTCTAGGCCTTGATCCATTGCTCCTGGCGAATGAAGGCAAGATGCTTGTGTTTTGTCCTGCTCAAGATGCAGATGCTATTTTACAAACATTAAAGCAACACCCGTTAGGGCAACAAGCACAAGTCATAGGAGAAGTAACCAATCGATTTGGACAAGTTGAAATGCAAACTCTATATGGGGGCGAGCGTTTGCTAATTTGGCCGGAAGGGGATGCTCTTCCACGTATTTGCTAGACGCAAGATTGACATTTTCTCTCTATGTTTTTATAAATGTCTAAATCTTTTTTCGGATAATCTTAAATATGAATACTTATTACCACAATCCAAAATGTTCTAAAAGCCGTGAAGGTTTAGAAATCTTGAAACAGATGGGAGTTAAATTTCAAATTAAAGAATATCTAAAAGAAGGTTTTGACAAGGAAGAACTCAGAAATATTTTTAAGCTTTTGCAAAAATCGCCAGAGCAAGTGGTGCGTTCGAAGGAAAAGGTTTTTGAGGAGTTGAATTTAAAAAATAAAGTCCTAAGCCTTGATGAATGGATCGAAACAATTATCAAGTATCCAATGTTGATGGAACGGCCGATTCTCAAAAGCGCGAAGAGCGCCTTGATAGGTCGGCCTCCTGAGGTTTTCAAATCCTTCAACGACCAAAAAGCTGGCAGCGCGACTGTGCCTCAGTAAATGTTGAGGCAGCTGAATGTTCACGGCCTAAAATAGGTGGGATGATATCGACGCCCGCTTTGTTGCGAAATGCAGAAATACGAAATTTGGCGGCCTTGGTTTCCCAACGCGACTTAAGCGCAGCATAATCACTTTGATTATCGGACTGAGGTAAGGCCCTCAATTCCGAACAAAATGCCGACACCACAGTTTCGCGCATAATATTTGAGCCGCCTTCCAGTAAGACCTCTATCCGGTCAGTTACTTCCAAATTTCCCGCTGCATTTCTTTTTACCTTGAAAGCACCACCTTGGTCTTGATCACCTACGCCTGTGATGGCCGTGGCTATTTCATGTGTATCATCAGCTGCTTGACTGGCGTTGAAAATGAGTCCTGCTATATGAGATTCAAAATTGGCAACGCATCCTCGGTTCCATACCATCAATCTTTCTTCATAGCTATGCTGAGCGGCTTCAAATGCTTGATCGGACTGACCCGCAACGATGGGTGGCTCATGAGGTTTTGCAGTCATATTACAAATGTTTTTAAATCGATCGATGGCATTGATTTGAGTTAAAACGTCACCACAATCCAAATCAGTCACTTTTTCTGGACTGCAGTCTTGCATGATTCGTTCGTGCAGTTCGCGCGCAAATCGCAAAGATGACAGGACTTCGTCTTTGGCAAATTGCTGGCAAAATGGGCCATTTGTTCCTGTGGCATTTTGCGGGTTTTGCGTGACATTTAAGCATTGCTGACAACCTTCACGTGTCACCTGGCCTCTTTTGCCACTGCAAAGTGCAGTACAACCGTAAACATCATCATTATAATGAGGGTGATTGTGACCAGCACCACCATCATGCCCGCAGGTATGGAGAATTTCATGAAAGATAACGTCAACTAATTTTGATTTCTCATAGAATCTCATTGGACCAGAGATAGGTTTGCGCGACATGCGGGTTTTCATCGGATCAACGCCTGTTAGAAAAAAATCTCCTGGTTTTGCCTCCCAGGCGAAGCCGTTAGTGCTATTGTAAAATTGTGTTGCGGCGGCAATGCATTCCCGTCTTGAGGCAGCAGTACTGGCGTCTTGGCAAAATTGTTCAGCGTAACGTTGTGTCTGACCACTTTCTCGTTGGCTAAAATAACAAGCCGTTCTGATGTCACCTTGATCGCTTTGGCAGGCATCATCTGCTTGCTGCCTATCTTGGGCACTCATCTGACCCATACCGTGACCACAACGAATGCGTGGACGTTCAGGAATAAGGGAGCGAGTGAGACAATCGTCAACAAAGGCCGGATTAATTTGTGCCAAACAAGTAAAGCGTTTTTCGGTCACTTCGCGCAGTGCCTGTTTTAAATTTTCAATTTCCTGAGGATCTGAACACGAGGCGGTATCGATTCTAAAGCCTGACGGAGTATAGATAGTGTCGCCTATCTTACAGGTTAGGAGTGCATAGTTATGAGAGAAGAGTTCAACATTTCGAATCATGTCCATGCCTAATAATGACTGGCAGTTCGCTAGGGGCAAACCATCTCCGCTAGGGCGGTTGGCAAGACAATTTGCATATTCATCTCGCACCAGAGTGCGTACCGCTCGCCTTTCTTGCGCTGCCTGGGCCACAGTTTTGTAGGCATCAAGGGAAAATGATTTTTCGCGCTTAATCTCCACCCATTGGCCTTGGCGTAGCTGTGATGTCACAGTTGTTTTATCAAAGTTAATGTAGCTGATGTTAATTTTTATTTGTGTTAACAGATAGTCATGGGCCTCGCTTGCGATGTGGTCAAATTCATCATAAATGATGGTATGCTTTTCCAATTGCTTGCCTACTTTTCCCTCGTAGTTTTCACTGGCATAAAGCAATGTTTCCCCCGAAAACACCTTGGGCAAATAGCTGTAACTCCATTTGCTAATAATGAAAGGCTGCCGTGATTTTATTAGCAAGAGTTGCTTGATGTGGAATCCATCTGAATCAAACTGGCGAATGAGATCAATTTTACCATCTCCATCCAAGTCGACATGAGTAAGCTTGGTGGTATTTAAGACATTCATTCCTGGTGCCGTTAAGTAGACGGCCTCAACTATTGTGGGATTTATATTCATCAAAAGAATGAGACATAATAAGGACCATAATATAGACAACGCCATGGAGCACTTATCGGTCAAGTCGCTAGTTTAATTCAAGGTTTAGTAATTTCAATAAGATGAAGAGGCTGCGCCGATGGATGATTTATTATGCATGGCCTATGAACTGTCATGGGAATACAATTTTTTTATCTGAAGCGCAGGTGAAAATATGACGGATTGGCCTTCTCTTATTATTTTAATCATTATTCAATGTGTGGGCCTTTTTGCTGCTGTTCACGCAATTATGCATAAGACTGATCCACGTTCTGCCACTGGATGGGCGGGCTTAATTTTTTTTGTGCCTGGTATAGGAGCTCTTTTGTACTGGTGGCTTGGCATAAACAGAGTGCATACTCGGGCCAAAAGAATTTTTAAAAATAAAATTACCAGTGAGATTTTTTCCGACAGACACCGTTATTGTTCAAGGCTTGATAAAAATGTTGAGGAACGCATTCCCATCTATATTGCAAAATTTATTCCCTTCATGGATCGGGTTGCGGGCAAAGAATTGCATAAGGGGAATACAATTAATATCTTGGTCAATGGAGATCAGGCTTACCCCGCCATGCTCGATCAGATAAATAGGGCAAAATGCTCAATTGCTCTTTGTTCCTATATTTTTGATAATGACAAAACTGGAAGGCAGTTTGCTCAAGCTCTGAATGCCGCTTCTGACAGAGGAGTGGTGGTACGCATTCTCATCGACGATATCGGTGCAAAATATTCTTTTCCCTCTATTATTCATCATTTGAAAGGAAAAAATCTCAAGGTCAATAAATTTTTGAAAAGTTTTTTACCTTGGAAAATTAATTACGCTCAGCTTCGCCTTCATCGCAAGCTACTTATAGTTGATGGCCATGTGGCTTTTATAGGTGGACTTAATATTCGAGAAGGTCATATTTTAGCTGATACGCCAACGGACAAGGCAATTTCTGATTTGCATTTTAAAGTAGAAGGCCTTGTTGTTGCAGACCTAATGCAGGTTTTTGCTGCTGACTGGAAGTTTTCTAGTCATGAAATCTTGCAGGGGACTAAATGGTTTCCGACATTACGTGAAGAGGGAAATGCTCTTATTCGTACTGTTGTAGATGGACCTGATGAAGATTTTGATAAACTACGCTGGACTCTGCTTGGCGCCTTGGCAACAGCTAATGAATCAGTATCAATCGTGACGCCATATTTTATTCCCGACCAGAGTTTGTTGGCGGCACTTGAGCTCGCCTCTTTAAGAGGAGTGCATGTTAATATCATTTTGCCACAAAAAAATAATCTACGTTTGGTACATTGGGCCGCAATGTCACAGCTATCACAAGTTCTAGCCAAAGGCTGCCATATCTACTTTACACCACCACCATTTGATCATTCAAAAATTATGATTGTGGATAATATGTGGAGCTTGGTTGGTTCGGCCAACTGGGACGCTCGAAGCTTAATGCTCAATTTTGAATTAAATATCGAGTGCATTGATCAAAACTTGGCGACGAAACTGGCAGAGATTATTCAGCAAAAGATGCAAGTGGCGAGTAAATTGAGTTTGGAAGATTTGCACAGTCGCGCTTTTGTACTGCGGCTGCGCGATAGCTGCGCTCGTCTCATTAGCCCCTATCTTTGATACATTCCTCAATGATATCAGTCACCTAAGATGTTGGTGTGCCAGCATTTTATGGGCTAAATTTCTAGCGGTTTCTCACCGATAAGTAGCTGAGGTTGTGGTTATGCAGAATATTGTTTTAATAATCTTACTAAGCTTGTTTTGGGGATGCCCAAATAAAAATCTTTCCAGACCTGACGTTCCTTTTTCCAAGACTGATACATACGAAAGCGTTCGTACTACGGGGTCAAGGGCCTATGTAGCCCAACATACCGGTTGGAGAGATGCTGTTACCAGAGAGCACGAGATGCGACGATTAAGGCGCGAGGCCGGCATCACAGGCTGCGATGGAATACCTGCTACCGATGCAAGAATTACTGGTATCGCAAGTGACGTAGTTGTGGCGGAACGCCTGTCACGAGAAAGTGGGGGAGGAGCGGGCTGTCGTTGCATTCCCATGGGCGAGCTATGCCGTAGTGGAACATGTTACTGCAATGAGATTTGCCCCAACCATCATGGCATTTTGCGTGGCAGGGTCAATCAAATGAATCCAACGGAGCGCAACAGCTTGGCCTTTATCAATAGTCCTTCCTATAACAATTCTGCTTATTCTCGCTATCATGTTTCTGGCGGCTTTTGCTCTGGCAACAATGTAGTGCTTAGAAAATTTCAAATGCTTTCAGATATGAGGCCGGATCTAAGATCTTGGCCGGCCATGACCAAGGGAAGCCCCGAATGGCGAGAGTATATTTTGGGCCAGATTGGTCGCTTGGGCACGCGTGAGACGCCAGAGTTTTTGGGGGTTGCCAGTATGCTTGAGCTAGGCGCTGACACGGAATTCAGGCAGGCGCTCAGAACTCGCGGACTGTACTCTTTAGGTGAAAATGATAGTGCCGCCAGTAGTCCTGATTTTTGGCGCAAGATGGCCGCAATTGGGCCTGTGCCTAAGTTTTCCCAACCAACAGCGACCACCATAGCGGCGAAATCTTCTATCGATCCAGATACAGGTAACCCCGTCCCAGTCGAGGGCACGCCTGCCTACCATAGCTATGTTGAAGAGAAGGTGAGAAGGATCGCTCAAGGTTTTCCCGCCTCCCTACCTGGATATTCATCAATTAAGGCCTTGTCCTCTGACCCGACATATATGGAAATTATGGGTTCTCAATCGGCCATAGACTGGCAAACTTTCAATAGCTTTGAAGATACAACAGGCCACCATGGACTCTCAAGTGGCACAAGCGACACTGAAGAGCCCAATTACCCAAATGATCCCATGTCACCAGACCAGCTATCCACTTTTATTCGCCAGGCCCACGCCTATCTTCCAAGATACCCGGATACGTATCCTCATGGCGCTCATCCAGGTGAAGCTTGGAATGAGGATGGCCCTTTCCAAACGCTCCCTGTTTCTATTCGCTCCAACTATCCATCGGGTGACAAAACAAAACACAGTTACCATAGCATCGAGGCCTGGGCCTTCAAAAATCTACCTAATGGCGGACTGAGAGTTTGCATGAAAGATCCCAATAATAAAGCAGGCAATGATGATAATTGTAGTAACTATTTAGATATCGAAGATCCCAATGGACCAAACCGCTCAGTTTCATATAGTAGTTTTCCAGGTGAAACCATCGGCAAGTTCAATTTTACCGCCTATGGAACGGGACACGTAGGCGCCATGACAGATCGCTTGGTCGCCTACTGTCGAAGAGTCAAGGCATCAATCTTTAGGGGGGGCGCATGTTCAAATTAAGCAGGTACATTTGCTTATTTGCTTTACTATGCGGCATCTGCATAAGCCTAGGCCAATTATATGCGCAGGAGATGGATGCTATCATTCTAGAAAAAGAACGAGAATTTATTGCCCAAATGAAGGCAAAAAAATTGCCACCTGAAAAATTCTTTGAAGCTTATATTTTGGCGGGTGAAGAGTTTGTCCGGGCCAGTGAATATAAATTAGCCGCATATTTTTTTGGTCAGGCAACCAAGCTTGAAAAAATTAAAGACAAGCTTCCTGCCTATTATCGTCAAATGGCGGCGCTGCTTGCCTTACCTGACTTCAAATTGGCCGGGAAACTATTCCCCGAAGTAGAGAAGGAATTCAAGCAAGGTAAAAGAAGCGATGATGAGCATGAGAAATTGTTGCTATACAAGGTCTTGGTGTCACAAAAATTACACGATGAAGTTTTAAATCAAGAAGAGGTGAAAATTATTAAAGAAGGCAGCCGTTATTTGGAAGGGCTTAAACGCCATGATATTAAAATATATCTGGCGCGTGAAAATTATGCAGAGATCATGAAAATTTATTCAGGTGAAGGAATGCAGGACGTCAATATAGATGAAAAAATAATTTTGGATCTTGCCACTACACTTAAAGATAAAAAAAATGCAAAAAATGAGCTTCTCTGCCAGAATCAATATGAGCAGTTTCCCTTGTCACATGACAGTTCGTACACCATGGCAATTTGTAATATGCTGATTAAGGTGCGATCAAATAAAAAGCCTACCAAATCGGATTTTCATAAGGCCGAGGAAATTATTTCAAAAAAATTTCCTCACAGTGCTTATCTCATCCCTGTTATAAAAAGAATGCTTTAAAAAAGACGTTTGCGAGGATTTCCAAAAGTTTGCTTGATATGATCTGCCAGTAAGTGAAACTTTTTAAGCTTTGAGATATCCAGATTTTTCTTGCCAATTAAAAATTGATAAATGGTCTCCACTTCATCCGTTTGCATGGAGGTAAAACCTTCGCTCCAGGTGCACGGCACGAGATGAGCAAATTTGTTAAATTCCAGAGCGTAGATCTGGGAGAGAATGTCATTTTTCAATTTAAACTCCGCGGCAGTCAGTTCATAAGACACATCAGGTAAGCAGTTCTGAGCCGGCACAAGAATAGGACACAAGTGATTAAACGCCAGATGAACGGCATAAGCAGTATCCTGGTGATGGGGGTGACCATATTCACCTAATATGCCATGAGAGTAAACACAGGAAGGTTTGTCCAAGGCCGCAAGCTTACTTACAATGCTACTAATATCAAGACGCTGATGGTAGATATCGGGGAAATCCCAGCGCTCAAATTCTTTGACTTGCATACGTTTGCAGGCCGATTCAAATTCTAACAGCCTGGCGCTTCCTCGGCCATCAGCATTACCATCCGTTAGGCAAATAATTTTCCATGGCATGCTCTTTAATCTCTGGATGACTCCAGAGAAAAATAAGGTTTCGTCATCGGGATGAGCGACAACGATTAAGTGATAATCTTTATTCGACATACTTTTCTCTCTTTGGATAATATTAAGACATGGATATTATAAGATTAAAAGAGACTTCTCAATTTCCTTTAAAGGCCGACAGTTGGTTTCAAGAAAGTTTAAGTCTATCTGGTGCCAATTTTGTCTTCCTGCCAGCGGGGCAAACTCCCATGGCCCTTTACGCACTTTGGGAGCAGAAAAAAACAAAGGCGTTACAAGGTTTAAAATTAATTCAAATTGATGAAATAATTAGTGGTCAGCAAAGCGGGGCATTTAAGCAGTTTTTTTTACAAAATCTTCCGACGTTTAGCTCTCAAATTGAGTGGATTGGGAAGAGTGCTACTCGAAATACTGGGAGGGGACTGGCCATGTTGGGTCTTGGCCTTAACGGGCACATTGGATTTCATGAGCCACATCTGCCAATCGATTTTTCATTTGGAGAGGTTGAGCTTTCTGATGAAACATGTAACGTTTTAAAGCTTGAAGCAAAGACACATGGAATTTCCTATGGTCTGGGCACTTTTATGGCCTGTGAAAGAATCCTACTCATGGTTTTAGGCGAGAAAAAAAGAGCAATTTTAGAGCGAGTGCTTAAAAAAGAGGCCGGCTTGCCGGCCTCTCAATTATTGAATCATTCAAATCTTACGATCTTAACTGACCTATCATAGATGATAGAAATTAATCTTCAAATTCTAATGACTCAGACCATTCATCGCTTGAATAAAAAGGCACTTCGGTATCTTCTTCATCTTGATGTTCGATGATGATGAATGTTCCCGTTGGGTCCGTTGCTGTCGTTCTTAGCCAATCAGAATCTTTTGGGTGATTGCGGTTGACCAGTTTGCTACTGAAAATAGGATACTTGCCACTTTGGTTACACTTGATATTGGCAAAGCAACTTAGGCTACAAGTCATTGATGGCCAACGGCTGGCAACGTGAATGGCCTGATAAATGTTGCAGACCGGCCCCCATTTAATACTGTAGCCTTGTGGGCATTTAATCTCTGAATTCTTTTTTAGATTTATCAGCGCCTCTTGCTGTCGATTAAGCGCTGCTCCTTTGCAGATATTTTCACCTGCAGGTCTAAGATAGGAACCTGCAACAGAAATTGATCCCTTAACACCAACTGCGTGGGCCAAAGAGAACAGGCAAGTGAACGTGAAGACCAATAAAACTTGAATAAGCATTTTACTTTTCATTTTTCCTCCAAAGTATAAAAAATTTTGACCATGGCAAAGAAGCAAAAATGATGCCAGGAAAATGAATGTATTTTGGAGACAAAATGGAAACTCTAAAGCCAGAGCGCACCTTGCTTTGCACTAAAAAGGTGGCAAAATTACCCGATCGTTTTTCTATTTATTCTTGCCAACATAATCTTTTATTATGCTACCCATTAATACTGCGCCAGCAGCGAAGATAATGGCATTGGCTTGTGCATCAGGAATGCGGATGCCTCCTTCTGGCTGGCGTCTATATCTTGGCAGGGGAGCGGATTCCGCTGCTCTCTCAGTGCTTGGGAGTATGTGATTAATTACTGCTAAGTCAGAGAGTTGCAAGGGTGAAATGGTAGTGGGACGAAAATACATGATAGTGGTAGTCTCTGCTTCACCCTCAAGTTTAAAAGAGTGAATGCTACCTGATATTTTTGCCAGCTTATTTTTATATTTTTTAAGATTTTGCTCCTGTTGTTTATCTTTGACTTCAATCGGGTAAGCATATTCTTTGTTATCTTGGACGTAATAAACAAAATATTGATAGCCGTGAACCAACTGCTTTGGGTCAACTTGCACAATTTGTCCCCAAACTTCAGATATATTTGTCACTTTTTTGTCTGATTCTGCGCTTAGACTACTAAACGAATTGAAAAGGAGAAAAATCAAAAAAAATTTGCTCAGCGATTGAAGAGAAAATTTCATGATTCTGGCCTCCTAATCAAGCTTAATCAAAGCGTAGGGCATGAGCAATTGATTTAAAATCACTTAAATATCACAATAAAAATCTTTGTTTCAGTCAAAATATGTGCGCGCAATAAAAAAATACAGAAGAAAGAGCACGAGGGCAAAAAAAGGTAGAGCTATTAAAAAATAAATCAGGTTCCTTTTTATATTTGGGCCTTTGAGAATGCCAAGAAGTTTTAAGGTCACCTTTTGAGTTTCATTCATAATTGAATCCTTCGCTAATATAGGGGAAATTGTAGCATAAAATTGCAAATAGATGAGGCAGCCGACTAGTAATTATACGGCGCATTGTAAGCGGGGCGTGTGTGGGATAAAATATGTCATCTCTGGTTGTGCATAGGGGTTTAAAAATTCTATAATTTGCTCATGTTAATCACGTTACTTATTTTATTTTGCGGACTACTTGTCAGTGGTTTTGGCACCATAGTCGGCTTTGGCGGGGGAGTCTTCATGATTCCTATTCTCGTCATTCTATTTAAGATTAAAATTCAAGTTGCCATTGCAGCAGTCGTGTTTTCACTTTTTCCTGCTGCCATTATTTCAACTATTTTCAATACGCGTGATCGTTTAGTTGATCCTGTCGTCGCGATGGTATTGGAAGTCCCAACGATTTTTGGAACAATTTTAGGCGCCTATTTATCTTCCATTCTTTCTGTCCAGGTTTTAGAGGGGGCCTTTGCATTTTTTCTCTTATTTGTTGCCAAAAAAATGCTTTTTCCAGAGCAGGCCACGAATAAAAAAAAATCTTTGGTCTCTTGGCTTAATCAAGTTGGACCTATGCTAAAACGACAAAAAGCTGGGGCTTTTTATCAACTTGGTGCCGGAGCTGTCATATTTTTTGGCGGCATTTCAGGTCTAGTTGCGGGCATGTTTGGCATTGGAGGAGGATTTTTAAAGACCCCAATTATGATTAAAGTCTTTCGCATGCCTGCAAAAGTGGCAGTGGCAACGGCCTTATTTATGATTATATTCACCAGTCTAACAGCTTCAATTACTCATGTCGTTTTGGGCCACGGTGATTGGCACTTGGCAGTGCCACTTTGTATCGGATTTAGTCTTGGGTCATTGATTGGAAGTCTTTTGAAATCGAATATTTCTGAATTGCACACAGAAAAACTGATTGGCCTAGGGCTTTCTCTCGCTGCTGTGAGTACCCTTATTCATGCGTTTTATAGCTAAACTTCTTACGTTACGGCATGAGATAAAAATTACAATCGTTATGCTTAATAATGTAATGAGTGACACTACCGATAGAGAAATGTCTAAGAAAATGGGATCTCGGTGACATAATGACGAGATCGGGGCGAATTTCATGCAAAAGCTTAGTTAGGCCAAGTGCACTTTCCTTATTGAGAGAAACTTGCATTGTATGCGCAACCTCAATGCCTTCTTTTTTAAGATTTGATTCGAGCTCTTTTAGCATCAACTCTGTTTTTTCATACAGCATTTCAGTTGCTTTATTTTGCATTTCCCAAGGAGGAGGTTCAAGTGGAAATGCTTCTAGATTAAGACCCAGAAACTCAACATTGGCATTGCACACAATATTTAATTTTGTTTTTAGTTTTTTTATTAGCTCAATTGTATGGGCCAGCGTTTCATCATTATCCTCTAAGGGATTGAGTAGCATATAGACTTTTCTAAATTGATTGTCCTTTTTTTTGATTACCAAACATTTTTTTTCTAGATTAAAATAGGTTTTTTCAGCAAAAGTATTAAAAAATAACCTATGAATCTCACCATGATCAGATGCTCCAACTGAAATAAATTCTAAATCATCATGTTGCTTAAGGTGCTGAATGCCCTTGGAAATAGAACCCTCAAACACCTCAAAATCAAAATCTTTTTTTGATAGTGACAGCCTTTCGAGCTGACGTGATATTTTCTTTAAGACAGTGACTTCATAT
>Ga0066639_10001324_pt1 | contig 21956 bp, 30 predicted proteins | sample CryGeyCG2114_010_2_FD_59504 | JGI IMG/M metagenome (GOLD analysis project Ga0066639, IMG submission 59504) | Groundwater microbial communities from aquifer - Crystal Geyser CG10_big_fil_rev_8/21/14_0.10 | ecosystem: Environmental > Aquatic > Deep subsurface > Groundwater | place: USA: Utah...
TAAAGATCAATTTTTTTAATGTAGCCTTTATGTAGCAATAACGAAATTATAAAAACTGACAAATAATAAATTAAGCCAATTAGCGCAACGGGAATGCCAAAAATTTCCGAGTACTGGCTATTGGTTACAGTGTCACATCCAGAGAAAAAAGAACAATATAGCTCAGATTTAGTGTAATATTTGAACGTAAGATAACTAGCGTCTAAAGTACCTATAATACTAAAAAAAATAATTAGTTTCAAAACCAAGCTTGGTATTCCGGGTAAATTATTAACTTTGAATTTGGAGGTTAACACGAATGATGAGATAATTTGATATATTTATTAAGATATGATATAAAATGTCATTAGCAGACATCCTATATCTCTTCATTAAACAGGGGGGTCAAGAATGATATCGCAAGTTTTTTTAATTTGCGTTTCTGCTATTTGTTGTGGAAGAGGTATCCATGAATTTATAAACAATATTAGCGCAAGCGTTAGCCTTGGAATGTAATAATTGTAGGAATCAGAAACAAGAAGTAGCTAGTGCAATTAATGGGGACAAAAGTCCCCATTTTTTTTATAATTCTATTTTTGAAAAAAGGTAGGTACCAACAATAAACATAATAAGTGTGAATCCACCCAAAACAAGGAAGTCTATATAAATACCAAAATGTGAGATGCCAAGTGCGCTTGCACGCATGCCGTCTACTCCGTAAGATAAAGGGTTGAGTGATGTCACGAATTGTAATGCTGGCGGGAGGTTCTCTAGTGGGAATAACGCGCCCGATAGAAAGAACAAGGGCATGAGTAGTAAACTCATTATCAGTTGAAACCCTTGCATGTCTTCAAGCTTTGAGGCGATGGCTGTGCCCAGTGCCGTAAACGTTACGGCAATTAGTGCCATAAAGATAAAGAAATAGACAGGATGGACCATTTTGAGAATCGATAAATCAAAAGGGATAGAAATTGCAAAAATTAATATGCCCTGAATAAACGCGCTGGTAGCACCTCCGAGAGTTCTGCCAACCATTATTTCGGTTCGTGAAATTGGCGCAACAAAAATTTCTTTTAAAAATCCAAATTGTCTATCCCAAATAATTTCAACGCCAGAAAATAATCCAACAAATAATGAACCCATTGCAATTATTCCGGGAAGCAAAAAATTAACATAGCTTGTTTTCTGCCTAGCTGCCTCGAATATCGGTCCGAATCCAAATCCTAAAGCCACTAAAAATAAAATTGGCTGGCCCAAGGACCCAATAATTCTTGTTTTAGAACGATAGTATCGTTTAACTTGCCTTATCCACAATGCATAAATGACTGATGCTGACATGTTTTTTATTATTATTTCCTAGTCCACATTTTGCGCGCGCTTCTCATATTATCTATTGGAGAAGCTGTTTCTTCTCTGATTTTGTCCCCCGTTAATTTCAAGAAGGCATCCTCAAGATTTTCTGCGCTTTGTGATCTTTTTATATTTTCTAGTGTGTCTATGGTCATAATTTTCCCGTGATCAATAATCGCAATTTTATTCGCATATTTTTCAGCCTCTTGCATATAATGTGTTGTAAAAAAAATGGTAATACCTTCTTCCTTATTCATTTTTTCTACATATTTCCACAAATGATTTCTAGTTTGAGGATCTAGTCCAAGAGTTGGTTCATCTAAAAACAAAACCTTTGGGTGATGCATAAAACCCCTAGCAATTTCTAATCGCCTGTTCATGCCACCTGAGTAATTTTTTGTAAATTCGTCTCTTCGTTCCCACAACTCTACGTATTTTAGCAACTCTTCTATTCTCATTTTTCTACTATCATTTGACATATGATAAAATCGTCCATGATAATCCATGTTTTCATAGGCTGTTAATTCATCGTCTAGGCTTTTGTCCTGGAAAACGATCCCAATTGATTTTCTGACTGCGTCCTCTTCTGCATTTGTTCCAAATGGTGTATGTCCGTTTACTAGAATTTCACCAGTTGTCGGCTCAAGTAAGGTTGTTAGCATTTTAATAGTAGTGGTCTTACCTGCACCATTGGGGCCCAAAAAAGCGAATATGCTCCCCTTCTCAACTTCAAATGAAATATTATCGACTGCAACAAAATCGCCGAATTTTTTAACTAAATTCTTGACATTGATAATTGGCATTATTTTTCTTCGATCGTTATTGATCCAATCACGACCTTGTTTATCGGTGATGATTGTTCTCCTGAGCCGTTTGATGTTACCGGTTCGCTAGAAATTTTATCTAGTGTATCTTCTCCGGAAATTAGTTTGCCGAAAATAACATAGTTTTTTGGTAAATTATAGTCTGCATTCATAATAAAAAACTGACTTCCATTGGAATTAGGGCCAGAGTTGGCCATAGCCAGAGTTCCTTTTGTATATTCACGAGTTATTGGTTCATCGTTGAATTTATATCCTGGTCCACCCATGCCAGTGCCTAGCGGATCTCCGCCTTGAATCATGGACCCCTTGATTATTCTATGAAATATCACTCCGTCATAAAATCCGTCTTTAGCTAAAAAAACAAAATTATTAGTAGTAATTGGAGTTTCTTTACTATTTAACTCAAAAGTCATTATTCCATTGCTGGTAGTCATAGTAGCAATATATTTTTTATTTTTATCGACTGTGAGTACCGGAACACTTTCATATTGTTTTTTTGGCATATTATTTGTTTCATTTACGTTTGTAGTTTGGCTATATGCTGTTGATTTTGGCGTGGTATTGGTTTTAGAATATTTTAGTATTCCTAATAAAACGATGACCGTTATAATACCCAATAAAATGATTAGTGAATTTTTCATTGTTTTAGCTCTTATATATTATTATGTATGCTATCAAGAAATTATTTATAAGTCCATATTTGGTTATCAAATATTGATTTTTAGTTTTATCGTGATAAACTTTAAACACTATATAATTATTTTGCATTAATGCTTTTTATAATTAAATTATTAATTATTCAGTATTAATGTCAAAACCAAAAAAATGAGTAAACATGTTGAAAGCTTACGCGCTATTTTTAAAAAAATAGCAAGCGGTGAAAATCCACAAGATTTAAAAGAAGAAATAAAATCGATTTTACGTGAGATCCCACCTGCTGAGTTTGGAGAGGCTGAAAACGCTTTACTAGAGGACGGATTGGCTCCAGAAAATCTTAGACATTTATGTACTGCACATATAGAAATAATGGATGAACAAAATCAATCTAGTAAGCCACCCGTGGGGCATTTGGTACGAACATTTATGGATGAGCACGATGAAATTTTACATTTTTTAGATTTACTTGAAACGATAAATCAAAAAATTCAAAAAGCTGAAACAAAAGGTGATATAGCAGAAGAAGATAAGAGAGCCTTGATAGATATTTCGAGTAAGCTTGAGGGAGCCGAACCACATCATAAGCGCGAGGAAGAAGTTCTATTTCCGGCAATGGAAGAAAATGGAGTTTATGGCCCACCAGAGATGATGAGGATAGAGCATGTTGACTTAAGAGTGAATAAACAAGCACTGCTAGAAGTAGCTAATAAATTAGAGGAAATGGATTTTAAGAATTTCAAGGATGAGTCGCAGAAATACGCAGAGTTTATTATATTTAATTTACGAGATCATATTTTTAAGGAGAATAATATCCTGTACCCGACGGCCCTTGAGGCATTGACAGATGAAGCAATTTGGCAAGATTTAAAAAATAAGTGTGATGAGATTGGTTACTGCAGTTTTACAAAAAGTCATTAAACCTAAAACTGCCCAGAGGGGCGATTTTTTTGATTGTGTTATTTCCTTTCTGCTTCACGCTCCAGTTTATCTAGTCTTGTATAGTAATCCACTATTTCATTTAAATGGGCTAAGGCAATTTTACCAGTCATAAGCGGGTCATCATTAGTGACATTTGTATTTGCATCAATTGTGCCGTGTTCGAGCTCCACATCCATCCCCATTCTAAATTGTACTACGTCATATTTGTCCCATTTGATACCTAATTGCTCGCCGATCCTTTTAGCTTCTTCGGCCGAAAAATGTTTGTGATTTGTCATATTTTTATAATTTAAATATTATTGGTAAAAGTCCAAAGAATAAAATAAGAGCTACAAAAAAACAGAATTTGTATATTTTTTGTGACCAGTTATGAAAATTTAATGTAATATTAATAATTGAATAAGTTAAAAAAAGCATTATAACCAAAGCAAAATACATAAGTGCAAGTGATGCATATTCGTCTGCAACAATAAGCCCAACCAAGTTTAATGTAAACGCATTAGCAATGGTATTTGTGTGCCAAGCAAATGTGTCCCATAACTCGTTGTCTTTTTGGTATCCAATCTTAGTATAGGCTAAGCTTGATATAAACAGTAGTGGTATAGCTAGCACTAGTTGCGTTATTATAAGTTCGCTAAATTTGTGGGGGCTGATTAACCATATTAAAGTAAGAACTACAAATAAACCACCCGACATAAATGCGTTAATGGCTACTTTTGATGCTGCTTTTTCTGGATTGGCTCCAAAGACCCATAAACTCTTTGGCATATTTTTTTAATGTTTTTTAGACGACTCTCGATATTTTTGTTTCAAATATTCTAAATTAATCAAGAATTCTCGCTCCATATTGATGTTTAGTTCATGTGCTATAACTAAAATAGACCACATGCAATCTGCTAGCTCGTGACAGATTTTTTTGTGCAATTCTTTCGTTGGTTTCTTGCTGTAATTTAATATCCACTTGTTTAAATCTCCAACATCGCCAATAAAGCCCTGCGCATAATCTTTGGCTCTCCAAACTTCTTTGTCTTCCTCACGGTGAAGCTCATCATACGCAATTTTGATATCCCTAGCCAACTTTGATAGATCCTCTACTTCCATAGTTGTATTGATTATTCTGTAATATTATTATTGTATCACAAAAACAAGAAAACTAAAATAGACTATTTTATACGGTATCCTCTCGCATATTCATATATGGAAGACCAATATGCACCTCCAACGAATGCGATTAGTAATTCTTGAAGAGGTATTTTAAATATAGTTATTTTTGTTATCCCTTCTCTAACAAATGAGGAATCCACATAGCCAGGAAATATTCCTTCAATAGCAATAAAAACCAAAAAATAAGTTAGCATAAACATAAACCCGCCCATAAATAATTGATTAATTAGGTCTGGTCTTTTTATGCTAATGATTAAGGCACCTATAAGTGATGCGATGGTCAAGTTATAAATTGAATATTGCGGTATGAGAACTTGTAACAAAATAAGCGCACAGATAAATATTATGTGTGGAGCAAAGTATAGTTTATTTTTTCGCCTTATCTTGATTTCTTTTTTTTTGTTCTATGAATTCATATATAGCCGTAGCAATACCCGAAATAAAAAAGGCGAAAATGAAGCTTTCTATTCCAAATCCATAGCGATCAATTAGGTTAAACAATGAGGGTGGGTTCCAGTAATTTGGTACCAATATTGCTTCGATAAAACCCAACGGAAGACCTAAAAAGCTAACAAATAAAATTTGATTTCTTAAATCTTTGCGCGAATAATAAATTATAGCCCAAATAATCCCAAGTGGGATTTGTGCAAAAACATATGCGTATGTGTAATTCATTTTATTTTACAGGCTCGTTTTAGTTCTTCAATATCGGAGCTTGTTAGTTGATTATTGTCGCCTAAATTTAATCTATACATAATGGCTTTTTCATCTTCTACGTGTTCAAGGCCTAATGCGTGACCAAGCTCATGCTCTAATACTCTTATCAGCCTGGGTTTACTATCAAATTCGTAGATATCAATTGATGTGTTATTTTGGTCAGTTTTGTATAGGCCCTCTTCAAACTCTTCTCCTCGCTCGGAGCCAATAGTATTATATTTATTGACAGACAAATTTAAATCCCGAGAAAGTTTATTCAGAATAGTTACCATTGAATTAATTTTTTCAATTAATATATTTAGATTAGCTTGCATAACCTCAAGCTCTTTGCCAATTTTATTTAAGGCAACTCTGTTCGTTTCTAATTCATTAAATACGTCTTTTGGGGTGCCACCGCGGTTGTTCCAATTTTTAATTAAGCGCTCGTATTCGTTTTTTTGTGTTGTGTACTGGACTATCTTCGCGTCTAATGTATTCTTTTTACTTTCGTATTCTTTTTTTAACAACTCATATTTGTTGGTTAGTTCATTATAGAAATCTTCATTAGTTTCAATCGATTGGCTTATCCCTGACAATTTTTCGGTAGCATCTTGTCTATAATCATAAATTAAATTTATTTCTAAAAGACCCTTGGGGCTGTATTCAAAAAGTTGCTTATCTAGGGCGTCACCCCAATAATTAGAAGCTATTTCAATGTCTGCTAAATAATCCGATTCAGAAAGTCCAAATTTATTATCAAAGGCCCCTAGTCTATAAGTAATTGGGTTGGTACAGGGATAGATACTTCTGCTGAAGAAATCAAAAGTTAAAAATAAAGACTGCCTATATATATAGAAAGTAAATATTAAAGCGCTAACGCATAGAGCTATTACTAAGTTTTTTATAAGTTTATAGGTCATTTCTGTACAAACTTATAAATCAGCTTGATTATTATTCTTTGAGAGTACCGAGGGATAAATGTCTAGTAGTGTAAGGAATAAACTTAATGCTATAGGACCGATTAAAAAGCCTGTTGGCCCATAAAGCGTTAGTCCTCCTAGAACACTCAATAAAATAAGCACTGGATGGACATTAGATTTTTTTTCAATTAGTCTTGGGCGTAAAATGTTGTCTGCGAACATTCCCACAATGAAGCACCATGATGCAAATCCGAGAGCCATAAAAAAATTACCGGTCAATGCTAGAGATAAGGCGGCTGGTATAAAAATTAACATCGTCCCAAAAAATGGTATAAGCGCGGCAATTATTGAAATGGCTCCCCACAAAACAGGATTTTCTAAACCGAACATAAAAAACCCTAAACCCACAAAAATTCCTTGAAATATCACAACGATAATTGACCCTTTAATCACAGAGTCAGCCATTGTTTCAAGTTTGTTGAATATTTCTTCAGTATTATCAGCAGATAGAGGGCTAATTTTAATGATGGACCTTTTAATCAGTTGTCCGTCTCGAAGTAAGTAATAAAATCCAATGGTTGCCAAAAGCAAGGTTATCCCAAATCCTGCTATAGCTGTAAATAATGTGCCAATATTATCAACCACTAAACCAAAAAATTGCTTTGCGTATTGAACAAAATCAATCTCTAACCAAGGTGCGTATTTATTTATAGTTACCGTTACGAAATCAACTAATGTGCCCGCGTTGCCTCTTGAAAATTGCGTGTACAATAGTTGCGCTTCTTTAAGTATTTGGAAAACAAAAAATGCAATTGGGCCTAAAATTATTATAATACTGATAATTACTGTTAGAGCATTTGCTAAGTTTTTGTATTTTGGTAAGGCTTTTTTGATGTAATTATGAATAGGTTTAAAAAGGACAGTAAAAAAAATTACTAATATTATTGCGTTTAAATATGGCAAAAAAATGTAGCCTAAAATTAAGGCACTTAAAATAATAAGACTTAAAAAATATTTAGATTCGATGTCCCGAGTAGCCATGAACATATTATAACATACTACAATTAATAGGTGCAAAAAAGCCCCACAAATTTCGGGGGGTTTTAATAATTTAAATAAACGAAAACTCTTTATCAATCCAACCGTATCTATGTGGTTCAAAGCCGTCCCCACAAATCGTATCCAGCAGTGCTGTGCAAGCTTTATGAGAATCTACGTTTGCAGCTGGTCTTCTGTCTTCAAGATATGTGTAGTTTTCGTTTCTCTCTTTTGAAGACGAGGGAATTCGAACCGAGGCCCCTCTATCCGAAATACCGTACTTGAATTGGTGTATACTACAAGTCTCATGTTGACCAGTTAGGCGTTTGTCGTTATTCGCGCCATACACTTTAATGTGTTGTTCAGCGCGCTGTTCAAGACGCTTACATGCCTTAATAATAATCTCTTTCTTCTTATCTGTCCGTATCTTTTTCGTTGAAAAATTTATGTGGCTTCCAGCTTCGTCCCAATCATCGATCATAGGTTTTGGATCGAGTTTAGCGTATGCCCCATAATTTTCACCAAGTCTATATAAAAGCCATCTTGTCAGCCATATTTTATCCGATGCTTCCAGTGGGTTAAGCATGCCGATTTGAAATTCCCACTGAGCAGGCATAACCTCAGCATTTATACCGGTTATTGATAGGCCTACCTTAATGCACGCATCAAGGTGAGTTTCGACGAGAGGTCGACCATGTATTTCGTCGAGCGCAACGCCATAGTAATAACGTCCTTGTGTACTTGGGAACCCCCCACAGGCCAACCCAGAGGATAATCATTTTTTTGAGTATAGTGTGTACTCTTGCTCAATGCCAACCATCGGCTCGTGTTTTGTGTTATGTACATTCATAGCGTGTCTTAAACCAGACCGAGCATTTGTTGCGTGTGGCTCCCCGTCTAAATATAAGACCTCACACAGAGCTAAACATTATTTCCTTTCCGAATCGGGTCTCAATACATATGCGGGCTGGTTTGAGTATCTGGTCACTATAGTGACCAGATACCTGTTCCGCAGAGCTTCCATCAAAACCCCAGTTTGGCACGTCACATACTTTTTTTATGTCAATTCCACGCAAAATTTTCGTCTTAATCCGAAGCCTATTAGTAGGCCTTTGTCCGTCAATCCAAATGTACTCTACAATGACATCTTTTATTACACCTTTTGAATGTTTCATCCATGCTCCTTTGTAGATGAACCATTGAACAACAATAAGCATTTGTTTATTAAGCATATGATTGGTCAATCTATTGATTTTGTCAAAAAAACCTCCACGTTGTACGTGGAGGTTTTAATCTATACATTTGATTTATTAGATATGCCTTATTCGCCAGTAGGTTTATTTTTCCTCAGTAACTTCAAAGCCTGTACCCAAATAATCTTTGTCTGTAGCCATTTTCCATCTTTTCTCATCAACCTCTACATCAATTACCCCTTTATCAAATTCGATTCCCTTTTTCTCCATTAATTCAATTATTTTTGGATCATCGGGTCCAGCTTCAGATAAAAGATTGTGTTCTTCTCTTGTTAGCTCAATCTTTTTATTTTCAATAATTTCAGTCTTACTACCATCCCCAGTATACATTTTTTTTAATTATTTTTTATATTTCCTACTAATAATTATAAATGTTGTAATTTATTATTGCAATAGCGTAAACAAAAAACCCCGCGAGTTGCGAGGTTTTTGGGTTCACGCGATTAGACGCGTGATACTTTTACGGCGTTAGGCCCTTTTGGGCTTTCACCGACTTCGAATTGAACCGAGTCACCAACTTTTAAATCATTAAACGCTACACCTTGTAGTTCGTTTGAATGAAAGAAAATGTCAGATGATCCGCCATCTTCGGTAATAAAACCAAAGCCACGGTCAGTCAATCGAGCAATTTTTCCTGTTTTCATCGTATTGATTGTTAATTTGTAAACACATAAGTAAGTATGTAAGTATGTTCGACTAGACCACTAAACGCACATTGTTATGTTGTTTCTATTATATCAGGTCTGAATACGTTTGTCAAGCACTTAGCTTATTAGCTTGTATTTTGTATTCAAAATAGGAATACAAAATACTATTTTCATAATAGTTATCGTACTTTCCAGAATTAGGTGCTTCGGTGCTTTTATCTAAAATAATTCTCTTTTCATTGTTGGTTAGCTCATTTTCTATCATTAATTAAGTATACTATATTTAGTTAACTAATCAAAAGAGCGATTCAATAGTTGAAACACTCTTCGACATTATGTTTGATGTATATCCCTTTGAGGAAATGGTATTTCAATCCCCTCTTCATCAAAAGCAATTTTTAATCTTTTACGAAGTTCGCCAGCAACGTCCCATTGCTTAAGCGGCTTTGTGTCCCCAAGAATTTTTATAATAACAGCTGAATCTCCAAAATCTTCAACCCTTAAAAATTGTGGAGCTTTTATTATTTGCTCTTTCCATGTCTTGTCATCCATCAATTCATTTCCGACTTTGTTAACTACGGTAATCACGTGATCTAAATTTGCACTATAGGAAATGCCTATATTTAAATTAACTCGAGAAAAATGCTTTGAAAGGTTAGAAACCTTTTTAATCTCACCATGGGGCACATGATGAACAACGCCATCAAGGTCCCGTAATATAGTCATGCGCATACTGATGTCTTCTACCAACCCACAAGTCTGATCAAAACATACTACATCACCTATTCTATATTGATTTTCAATAATTATAAAAAGACCACTTATTAAGTCGCGAATTAGGTATTGCCCACCGAAACCAAAGGCTAAGCCAGCAATTCCAGCAGCCGCTAGTAGTGGCCCAATAGCTATACCAATTTCTTGGAGAATCATCATTGATACAACTAGCCACAAGAGAATAGTTATAGAAACAGTAAAAATTCTGATTAAAGTATCTTCCCGTTTTTTTTCGGCGTCCTTGCTTAGGAATTTGTCTGAAGAAACAATTTTTCTAACAATCTTTTCAATGAATAGACCCATGAACTTTCTAGCCATCATAGCCACGATAATTATTAAGGAAATTTTTATACCGTGATTATATAACCACGGTGTTAATTTCTGTATGATATCAAAATCCATAATTTATTAAATTAATATTTATGTAGATGCATTGAATTAGTCTTTCTTGTTGTAGTTTTCAAACGCATGTAATACTTCAAGTGGTAGTGCGAAGATAACAGTATTTGACTGATCTGAACTTAAATCATTTAAAGTATTTAATGTTCTGAGATGAAGGGCTCCTTGAGAGGCTGATAATGTTCTTGCAGCCTTGGCTAGATTTTCCGAAGCGATTACTTCTCCTTTAGCTTTAATAATTACCGATCTTTTTTCTCGCTCGGCTTCAGCTTGTTTACCAATTACTCGTTTCATCTCTTCTGGTAATGTCACATCTTTCAACTCAACAGAGTTTACGGCTATTCCCCATGGGTCGGTTGATTTATCTACGATGTCTCGAATTCTGTCTGCGACTTGATCACGACTGGAAAGCAATTCATCTAAATTAACTTCTCCAACAACATTTCTCATTGTGGTTTGCGCCAATTGGCTGACAGCATAATAAAAATTTTCTACTTCAATAATTGCCCTGTCGGCTTCTCGAACTTTGTAATAAATTACAGCATTAACTTTAACAGAAATATTATCTTTTGTTATTGCCTCTTGGTCTGGAACATCTACTGCCTTAATACGCATATCAACATTCTGGTAACTTTGAAAAATTGGGAATACCAACCTCCAGCCAGGTTGCATTATTCCGGTAAATTTGCCCAAAGTAAATTTAACACCTTTTTGGTACTGATTTATCTGTTTAATTGATATTAAAATTATTAGAACTATTGCTATTAATATAGTGTAAAATGTCATCATTTATTTTGTTAATATTTGTAATATTTTAGAGCTTATAGCGACTTTTTATAACTATAAAATTAGTTCTAGCTGTTAACTGCATCATACCGCTTAAGATTAATCTGTCAATACAAATATTAATACTGTTATTAGTATTTTGACAAATTTAGCTTATGTGATATATTTGATTCTAGATCTTTAAAATAACTTTATTATAAGGAGGTCCATTATATGAGTCAGGCCATGATAGTCCGAGAGTTGGTAAAGCTAAATAGAAATAATCGAATAAGGTTCAAAAAGATTGACAGTAATCTCCTTATGGCGATGAAAAAGGATAGTAAATTGCGTAATAGCGTGCTCTTAACATATTTCCCACTGTTACTAAGTATGGCTAGCAATAGGTTCATTAAGTTTAATCGTCTCATTAAGGAAAGAAGACCAGGAATACAGATATCAAGTTTTTTCCGCTATGATGACATGATATCCGCCGGTTATATAGGGATGGTTGAATGTTTGCTAGGGAGTTACGACCCATCCAAGGGAACATTCTCTAGTCTCGTTGGTTCTTGGATAGTGGGTAGAATGAATATGTATTTAACAAAAATGATCCAACCCATAGTTGTGAATCATAGGGCGAATAAAGTTTCAACGGAATTCAGCAAGACAAGATATATGCTTGAGCAACGTACTAAGTGTCACGTTGATAGAGATAGTGTTTGGGGATACATCCGTCAATATGAACCCAGGCCAAAGCAAAGGTTAAAAAAGAAAAGAGGGAGAGGTAACGGAAGAACAGTAAAATGTGAGCTTTCCTTGCTTGCTTCAAATGCACACACAATTTACTCAATGCATCCAAACGAAGAAGATGGCAAAGAATTATCGGTAATAGAGATACAAATGTCTTTGGCTAATCAATCTTATGAGCGTGAAATTAGCCAGGTTGAAGCAAAAAAAATTGTAGAAAAATGTCTTGTAGGGTTGAGTGCGAGAGAGAAGGACATTGTGATGCGACGCGCTAACGATGAAACCTTAGAAGACATCGGAAAGCATCACAACGTTACCAAAGAAAGAATAAGGCAGATTGAAGAAGAAGCATTTAAAAAAATGAGAAAATGTCTCTAAAAAAATCCCCGTTTATAATAAACGGGGATTTTTTTGGTTAATCATTTATGACGCTTTTCTTTGTGAAGATACTGATATGGGTACAGGCACGTAGCAAATTGAATTTTGGAAGAAAATGACTTTTTATCTGATTATTATGCCAGTTTGTGCTGTCGATTATTTTGTATATATCTTCAATCTCAAATTGACTTAGCTGATAAATTCTACGATATGTAAAGTTAGGGTATCTGCTTAGCCAAACCAGTCGTTTTTGTCTGTTGATACTAGAGTACTTATCAACTAAGTAAAAAATTGGACTTTATAAGTCTTAAGTTTCTATTAAAGAATCAAGTGGTTTTCCCTGTTCTTCTAAACATTTCAGGACGCCTCTATTAAAAATAAGAATTGCGACGTGCCTATGCAAAAAGTTACTACAGAAACCAATACAGTTATTAACCATGGATTAAATTGTGTGATACTTAATCATGACATTTTTTGCCCTCCCAATTAAGATTATATTTCGAAATTGTTAAGTCATTTATATTAACACTGCGTCTAAAATACATCACATATATATTATTGTCTAATTAAAAAAGCCGAGTGTTGATTCTCGGCTTTTACTACATAAGCTTTAATTTGCCATAATTATAGCTAACTCTGTCGAAATAAGAGCTATGCTCATAGCCTTGATCAAGACAATCGAGAAGCTATAAAATAGATATTTTGCTGTTTTACCCATCATGGTATCCTTTCCGGTTTATTCTGCCATCCCGACAATAATAGTTATATTATCTTTCGGTCCAGTGAGATATACTAGATTGCTAAACAAGCTATCAAGGGCAGATTGTGCGGTTTTTGAATTATTACAGAGTTCTTGGACTGATTTATTGGGTAATTCGTCCCATAGACCGTCTGTCGCCACCACAAAATACTCCCCTTTCTTTATTGGTGCTTTAGTTACAAATAACTCTGGTCGTGAAATAACACCAACGTCAGAAAAGTATGCATCGCCTATTGATCTAGTTGGCATTAAACCCTTAATGCCTTTCCAAACATAATGGTTACCCACGCGACCCCCTGCTTCGAGTAATCGTTTTTTTTCTGCTGAATTTTCAACTCTATGGTCGCGCGTAATTTGTTTAACTTTGGTATCTCTAAAAATAACCAATCGGCTATCTCCTGCATTGGCTACATGCAAGTTATCATTATTTATATAAAACATTATTGCCGTGGAGCCACATTTGAATTTCAACTGTGCCTCTTTTGATGTTTCCGTAAAAAACTTGGTTATTACGGTATCAAACGATTTAGATCCGGTAATTTGACTTGGTAAATCTTTAGTCATTTTTTGAACCAAATAATTTGATACTTCGTCACCACCATGTCCGTCAAAGATGCCCGCTAATATGCTATTATGCTTATCATTTCTGATGATACAATGTGTGTCCTCCATATAGCTTCTTGGGCCTTTGTCTTGTAACACAGCCAATTGTATTTTGGTCATAGCCACTCCTTTATAGTTGATTGTGAAAGTACAAATTCGTTTGTTTACTTATACTATAAACTACCGATTTCGTCAAATATCAGTTTATTGTTAGTTTTGTAATCCTCAAAAAATAGAACACCGCAGACCAGTATCGGCCTGCGGTTTATAATTTTTTTATCTAATTTATTAACGCAAAATTGCGTTAGCGATATTTCCAGTATTGGTAATATTTATAAATTAGGTTTGAGTGTTGATGGTGTAATTTATGGTGGGGAATTTGTCAGCCAGTTAAGACATGGAGATATTCGTAGGAAGCTAGTCTTTTTAGAGGTTCTGCACCACTCGCTGGAACCCCAATCGAGTTGACTTGTGCGAACTCTCCATCGTTCTCAACTAGTTCTACGACTGTGACTTCGCCGTCAGCGCTTGTGATTAATTTATAAGCAACTTTATCGGTTACTTTTACGCGCACTTCGTTGTCTTTATTTATGTAACCTGCCTTATGGTTGATTATACTAGCAACTCTGCCTGCCCATTTTTTTAGACTTTCACCGTTCTTGATTTGGTAGTCCTTCCCGAGGTTAGGGTCAGCTATTAGCTGTTGTATGAGTACATGTTCAATGCCTTTTCCTTTGTGCACAATAGCTAGGTCTAAATTATTGTTTACAGAAAAAGCATCCGCCTCTTTTTTCAGCGGCTTATTAGCTGATGGCCCATTATTTGTATCATTCATGTCTAGCCTTACCGATGGCAAATTAATCTTGGTTTGAGTTGCCACGAAATCTGGTGCAGTTTCTTTAGTAGGTTTTTCTTCAGGATCCATTGGTGGATAATCCACCGTTTGAATCTCGTCAGTAATAACGGGAGCAAGTATTTCGCTAGGCTCAGTCGATGTTTCTATGATTGGAATTGACTCTTTTTTTGCGTCGTATTTCAAAGTCATGTCAGCAAGATCATCTTTGATGTCAGCGATTTTTTTTATAACATTTGATGTCGTTTCCCCTATTTCCGAAATACTGGGAAAATGAAAATCCGAAACAAGTACTACAAGTAGTAATATTACAATAGTTGCAAATCCAATATACGTCATTCCTTGTCTGTTAAAGAAGCGAAAAGGATTCATAGCATTCCCTCCACGGTTAAGTATTTATAATCTTAATTGTTCCTTTTTCTATTAAATCTTCAAGCTGATCAGCGTATTGTTGATTCTTGAAGCATCCTTTTGCCGACTTTATAGCATCCAAACGTTTTTTATAACAAATATTTTTTTTAGGGTTGCTCACGCTTTTAAACGGTAGAACAAACAACTTGTCTTCATCAGGCATCCATTCAGTTTTAAGTGGAAATTTGAATTCCATGCCGTTAACCTTCACCTTTATTTGTTCGGTTGATGTTTTCATATCCTTAATTGAGTGTACTGATTTTAGGAAAAAGGGTGAGAAAACATAGATTAACATCATCGCAATGATTAATATCATCGCAATTAAGACAATTACAAGCTTCCCATCGTAATTTCTTTTTTGCGCCATGTCTTGCTGATGGAGTTCGTCTTCTTCAGGAACAACATTTACTATTTTCCAAGAAACGCGAACTTTTCTGAAATTTTCTTCATCACCTTTGGTTATGGCAACTATTTTCGCTTCAGGGAATTTGCTGTTTAAAACAAACTTCATCTGATCGGCTCTTTTAAGAGCAACTTCGTCGTTTAATGATGCGCTACCCGTGCTATCCGCATACCCGATAATTGTAATTTCTAGAGATATATTTTTAGCGTCCTTTAATGCATTTTCAATCGGAGCGATAACTAGTTCATTTGTTAAGCGCTCTACAGCACCTTTTATCGCAAATTCGCCTGCACCAAAACCACATATCTCTACTTCTTCTGCGCTCGTGAAAGATGAAATGGAAACTATCAAAAAAATGATTACAGCTGTCAATATCTTATTCATAGCTCCTCCTTTGTTCACCAACACTGGCAAACTAAATTGTAAAAGATCTTACAAGTCACGCCTCCATAGGCATGCCCTTATTAGTATTTATAGCATAAATTGCCAGTGCGTCAAATCAATACTATGGTAAAATCACAACAAAAAACACCCCGTCAAAAGAGTGTTTTTTATGGAATTTGCTTTTATTATTTTGTATTGCTAACTCCTGTAATATCGAATGCTCCCTTGTCAGTCTATATGTTCACTAATTCAAGTGATATGGTTTCGTTTTGTTTAACTTTATTTAGCCTATCAATTTTTAATTTATTTTTAGCTTTGTTTGGTTGGTATCTGTCATATTTTTTTACTTTTTAATTTAAATATTTATTAGAAAGTATATTTATTTATTTTATATGGCCTTTATTATAATTATATTTGATAATGATTGCGCTTACAATCAAATCTGTAGATAACTTTCAAATTAAGATTTATGCGCCAATATTTTCCATTTTATTATCCGAAATTTTAATCGATAAAAGTTAGAGCAATACCAGTTTTTCCTGCACGGCCAGTTCGTCCAATACGATGGATATAGTCTTCGTATGTTGCGGGAAGCTCATAGTTAATTACGTGGCTAATATTCGGGATATCTAAGCCTCGCGCAGCAACATCTGTTGCTACTAATATTTTCACTGAATTCTCCTTAAACGCTCTTAATGCTCGTTGTCGTTGATTATGATTTTTATTACCATGAATTGACTCTGTTTTGTGACCGCGTCTAGCTAGAGTTCCCGATAGGTTCTCAACGCCATGCTTGGTGCGTCCAAAAATTAGCACCTTACTAAATTCGGGTTTATTTAACAAATTGTTTAGCAAATCAAATTTAGGTAAATCGCGCACGTATATAACATCTTGATCAACGCCTTTTGCAGTATCTCCAGTTTTTACAGAAATGTTAGCAGGCTCTTTCAAAAAATCGTTAATTATTCTCTTAATATCATTTGACAATGTTGCTGAGAAAAAAAGAGTTTGTCTTGCGACTGGTAATCTTGCAAGTAAGTTTCTGACATCATTAATGAACCCCATGTCAAGCATTCTATCGGCTTCATCTAAGACTACACTTTGAAATCTATTTAAGGGTAAGCAATTCTTCCTTCCCGCCAAATCTTTAATTCTACCTGGAGTTCCTACAACAAAATTATAATTTCTGCGTAAATCACCAATTTGTCGTGAAATACTCATTCCACCCACAATACATACAGAATAGACATAAAAACCACGAGCCAATTTCATAAACTCTTGATTAATTTGAATTGCCAGCTCTCTGGTAGGCGCAATTATTAAAATCTTTTGATTTTTATCCTTTAAAACTTTATCTAGTAATGGAACCAAGAAAGCAGCTGTTTTACCTGTTCCAGTGTTTGCTATACCGACCAAATCTTTCCCACTAAGAATATGAGGAATAACTTGATCTTGAATAGGAGTTGGCTCGGTATAACCAATATTAGTGACATTTTTTTTAAGTCTTTCATCAACACAAAAATCAGCGAATGTGTTTTTCGCAACATAAGGAGCCTCATCAGTTGTTGAGACGACTTTATTTATAAATTTTGACACATCACTGAATTGCGACCTGCCTGCTTTTGCTTTTCGCGCTACGGGTCGAGCACCAAAACGCTTTGCACTGCCGAAGCGAGGGCTTCGGCCCATATTGTTTCTATACATATATTTTTCTAGTCTTTAAATTAAGGATAAGCCGACTAGCTATCTCTTAATGTCCAAAAAAATACATGTGGAACGAGAGATAAACTTATAAAATTAGTATATTATAATTTTATGCGTTTGTCAAGCAATAAAAACCCCCTGACTTTCGTCAGGGGGTTATGAAGGGTGCATATTCTGTTCCCCTTCTTTAAATAATGCTTGAATTTCTCCGACGGTAACTTTACCGATGTCGCAAAGTAATTCCGAGTTCCTTTATTACATTCTAAGTAAAAAGCAATTTTTTCTTCTTCACAGGCAATCTCCAGCGTTGCGAAATTCCTTATTTGCCCCTTAATCAGAGTTTTCAAAACTTCTTCAATGTCATTGTCATAGAGGGATTCAATGCTTAGGGCACATGGATTAATGTGCTCTGCAGAAAAACACTGCTCCATCTCAACTTCAACATAATTTTTTTCAATCCATTCGGTGGCACAATTATTTACCGCTTCCACATCATCTACGAATATTGAAATTGCCCAAGTATTCACCTTGGCATCTTCTTTATTCGCAAATATCCGGAATGCTAGGGGTTTTTTGGGAATTAGCCCCGAGTATGTTACATTTTTCTGCTTCAGATAATGTACAGTCCCAGTGTTGTAAATACGTATAACTCTCGTCATATCTCGCCTCCTATTAAGGTTTAATTAAAGAACTTGCGCTATATGTTTATTATACACATTTAACGTTATTTGTCAAGTATTGTTTCCCTAATCTTTAACAATAAAAATAGACTCACAGACCCGAAAACCTGTGAGTCAGTTAAAGTTTATTTATTGTTGATTGCGAATTTCACTGGCAATAGCCAGCAATTCGCCGACTGAAAGAAAAAACGATTTTACAGCATATCGTCCGCCTTCTTTTTCCCAGTGTACCTCATTAGGGTGCGGAATGTCTCCCTGTCCATTAAAAGAGCTTCCTTCAAATGCATCTCGGATTTTGTAAACACCAAGTGTCTTATATGGGGGCTCTTTATAGACAACATCCGCATCTTTATTGAGAGCCGCTGAATCAACTTCAGCCATTTTAAACAACTCTTCATCACCTTCCATCAATGTTATTTGTAAATCCCGATAATAAATAACTAGATGACGAGTTTCTAGCTCTTTTCTATTGTCATCTTCTTCATCTACGTTATAGGCATAGCAGACTTCTATGTCGCCCTCTGAGATATAAATGTCTGGCATCTTTATCCCGCTACGTTTTTCGGCCTCCTTCAGTGTCATCTGATGACCTGTCTCTTTGTTTAAGAGGACATACATCTTTGAAGGCTCGGTATCGCCCGCCCAGAGATATCTGGTCTTACTAAAGTCTACTACCTCATCAGTGTCAGCACTGTCTTTTTCTACAGGAGGGGCTTCTGTTTCTCTCCCTTCTCCTCTCCCCACCTTGACTTTTGTATTTTTCTGCACCTTTGGCTTGTATGGGACCATCGGCACATCAACCTGTGTCATCAACTTTCTGTCTTCTTTTGGCTCACGGTTAAAAAAATACCAGGAGCCAACAGCGATTAAAACAACAGCAAGAATACCAATAGTATATTTTTTCACCGTAACCTCCTTAATCTTTAACCATAAACATTGAGTTTACTGCGTTGACTTTCTTTTTTATGGTGTCCCCGCAATTCCATTTAGAAAAAGATTTGTAATATAGAAAGCTGTCTTGGTTATTTACGCGTTTTATGTGGTTAACCAAAGAAAAGTCTGGTTTCACGAGTGGCGTAAGAACGATGCTTTTCATATCTCTCCAATGTGTCGCCCTGTCTGAACAAGTTAAGCCACTGTTTCTTTGACGGATATTTAATCCCCTCCAGTATGTTACATCGTACTTAACTATCGATAACATATTAATGTCGTGAAATTGAACTTTGTAGACATTGTTGTCCATATTTATGGGTAATATGGATTCTGCACATACGCCAACGGTGCACCTACTAAATGTAAGTGCTGTTGTAAAACTACTAAAGGCATCCATCACTTTTGGAACATTTCCAGAGGAATAAACGTTGTCTACGAATATTCCATAGACTTTTTTCCCAAAATTTATTCCAACCTGAATGCCGTTTTTTAAGTCATCATCTGCAAAATTATCGTACTCGGTCATCAACATCATAAAATTTGAGGCTGATGAGGTTGTCCGATATTTGATTTGGTAATAGCTTGTCCCTGTAAAATATTCAAGTATGACCATAAAGTCAGTTGATTTCGTAAAATCAAAGAATTTTATAGTGTGTAGCATTACCATTTCGTAAGCAGATCCATAGGTGGTGTTTAAACGTTGTCTCATATAAATGAAATATGAGATTCCTGAGCTTGAGCCGACGGGATAGGCATATTTGTTCTCAACAATGGCATTTATCATAAATGCCATTGTTCTGGTATCTCCACCATCAACAAACTGTGAAGATTCTGCCAGAGAAAGCCCATGCCAATTGTTATCTGATTCTTTAGAAAGAGCTTCCGTTTGAGCAATAAATGCGTATTGAAGCAAGACAAAAAAAATTAACATTTTTACCTTCATCTTGGACTCCTTTCAGGGTTAAAGTAAAACTCATGTACATTCTCCTTCCCTTGGTTAGAGGTTAGCGCGTATTATATTATAAATGAGCTATAAGCCTGATTTTTGATAAAAAATCTACTTACCAAAATAGTACTGCTATAAATATCAATTGTCAACAATTTAATATATGGCCAGCTTCTTCGTAAATTAATCAAAAAAACCCTAGGGAATATCCGAGGTTTTTTGTAATATAAATTAAAATTTATTCTACTATAAAATCCCAATAATCTGACAGAGCTTCTCCATTAACTACATGAATAGGAACATTATTAGCGTCTACAACTTCAGCGTAAACTCTGTATTGACCAATATTGTTAAGGGAAGTATTAGTCGAGTTAAAATACTGATCAATTTCAAGTATGTCTCCAGCTGGAACTGTATTCGGTTTCTTATCGATGACTACTGTTTCCACGGGATAGCTTCCATCCCTTCCCAATCTTTTTCTGTAATATCTCTATCCACATCAAAAGGAAGCTCTTCTCGCTTCTCGGGAGTCTCTGTAGCCATTCTTTTCATCTTCAAAAAATGAGTTCGTATCTAATTTCTTGGCTCGAACGATGGTATGTTTTCCGAAGGACAGACTGGGTAAGTGAGCTGGAATATCCAGAATTTACGAACAAGGAAGTAAATCGGTTCTTGCAAGGATTCTAACCTTCTCAGATTAGCAAATGTCCATGATAGTAGTCATCTGGTAACCTAAGTAAGGTTGAATCAGGTTCTAAATAGCGCATTGTTTCTTTTGGACGAAGCCTTTCACCCTCATTGGTAGCCAGCTCATAACTGTAATGGCAATAAACAAGAATTAAGAGTGCTCCAAGCGCATTCAGTGCATTTTTTAATGTTGCTCTACTGAAATAAGCATCTCGTTGGTGTTTAACCTTATTGTAGTCATTCCACCATATGGGGTTACGATTACTCGTCTGATTCCAGTTCTCCCAGGGTTTAAAAGAAAATCCATAACGACCAATAAAAACCTCAGTCGTCGGTATTTCTGGTAATTCCTCAAGGAGAACTCGTCTGTAGTCGTTAATGTTGTCGCACCCTATCGTGGGTTGGAGTCGCTTACATAGGAGTTTCGCCATAACATCCACTTCAGATGCTGCTGCGAAAAGTAGGCGGGCTAACTCTATCGAGTAAACACTGAAATTATGTTTACTGAATTCTATGTATCGGGAAACAGTTTCAAGGTCTTGTTCAAGGGCAATAAAATAGTTCCAGTGGATTTTGCTTTCGGTTGTTTGAATACCCATATGGTTTTATTAATCTCTACACAACAAACTTTTTGTAAACCTGCTTCACCAACGACATGGCGTAATCAATATCGTCCTCGTTATTAATATCAAACTGAGTTATGTGTTTGTTGTAGTATTCAAAGCTGTTTTTTCTGTACCTAGTTCGCTTCTCTGGGTCTCTTAGGTCTTTAGGCTGAACTCGCAGAAGCTCAAGCAGTAATTTTGATGATCTGATTTTGACAGCGACGACATTTTTGTTCTCAATATTAAACCCGATGTAATACTTGACTGGGTGTATCTCGAAACGAGGATCAAGTTCCAATACTCTTTGGGAAAACTCATCAAATAACTCCTTAGCTTTACTCCAGCTAGGTTTAATATGATCTTCAACAGAATACTGCTTTATCTCTCTAGAAACTCGCTCAATATCTTTATTCTTGCTAATGGTTTTGATACTCTCGCTTTTTTCAGACGCCCTTAT
>Ga0066639_10001325_pt1 | contig 21933 bp, 25 predicted proteins | sample CryGeyCG2114_010_2_FD_59504 | JGI IMG/M metagenome (GOLD analysis project Ga0066639, IMG submission 59504) | Groundwater microbial communities from aquifer - Crystal Geyser CG10_big_fil_rev_8/21/14_0.10 | ecosystem: Environmental > Aquatic > Deep subsurface > Groundwater | place: USA: Utah...
CCTATAACCGACTTTTTCAGCATCATATATAAATTCAGCTGCATCTTTTATTCTACCCTCACCAAATTTCAAATAAAAAATCTCCGGTTCAGTATGAAAATTGATAATCAGAGAAGGTTCAAAAATATATGGGGCAGTCCTATAAACAAACACTATTTTATCTTGAAGTTTTGAATCTAGGTTATTAGATAAATTTTGCATTTCAAAAATTACTTTACTTTTTTAACTTCAGAAGAAATATTATTAATCTCTTTGCTTATAGCATCAATTGCATCATTAATTGCTTTTTTAGGCGATTTCCCTTTTGTTTCAACTCTCAAAATCGGAGATTTATCCGGATGTTCTCTTTTCCAAGCAGCAAATTCCACACTTTTATCTTCGTTAAGGTAAACTCTAAGTATTTCTGCAATAGTAAGATTGCTTATCTCAACTTCAATAACATTCTTATCTTCACTAACTATTTTAATTTCCATAAACTATCATTTAAAATTAGACTTATAAAGCTTTTGATATGCCAAATTTCCTACTTTAACCGTAACCATATTTATCTTCGAAATCATCACTAACATTAATTAATTCATCTTCTTCAGTTTCAATAAATTCTTTTCTATGCTCTTTATATTTTTCTCCTCGCATTTCCTCTTTCATTTTTTTCAAATCATTGCCAGTAATATTTCCTAAATCTGTTTTCTTAATATCAAATTTATCCTCAACAATTTCTCTTTCATTTTTTATAATTTTTATTCCAAGAAACTGTTCAAGTTTTCTTACAACCTTCATATAATTTTCAGGAAATTTTCCTTTTTCAGCCATTTCAATAATCACATCTGGTTCAGCTATCATCTCTCCAAGTTGCTTTTGTGAAAGTTTTTTCATTCTCCTAGCTTTTTGAATATGCCAATGGAAATTATCAATAAGGTTTGGATAATCTCCAGCTTTAACATTTTCCCTAACAATTTCCTTCAGTTCATTTTCAAGAGCTTCTGTTTCTTTATCTTTTTTCCGACTATTAAAAACATCTCCACTAACTTCTTTAAATCGGCTCATATTTCTAAAATTATCTATATTCGGCTTTCTAATTATCGGATAACCCTCTTTCTCAGCACAAATCTCACATACATTAATAATTTCTTTCTCCCCTACAGCTTCGACAAGCTTCGCCTCTTTTCCACAAATCGCACAATTCATAAAATCAAAAAGAAATCTTGCTTTTTTAATATTGCTATAATTTAGAATACATGAATAAAAGTTAAAATTAAGAAAGGTATTTTTCTATCTCTTTCAAAGATTCAACATCGTAAATTTTTCCATTTTCATTAACTAAAATAACTGGATAAGTTTCAAATTCATAATTTTTCAAAAGATAATCTAAAGTCTTAATATTTTGGTCAACAGCAATCGGTATCAAAATAAAATTATTCCCCCTCCTCTCCTTTAATTCAAGAATATATTTAGAAAAAGTATCCTGAATTGCTTTTTTTTCAACACTAGATTCCTCATAATTATAAAGGTAAACTAAAGTATTAGTTTTAGGACAATCCCCTTTTACTTTCAAAATATTAATCCAAAGAACTACCCTCAACAAATCATATTTTTTATGAATAATTTTTAAAGAATTCGTAAGTTTACTTGAAGACTTAAGTTTATCAATAAACTTTGATTCTTCATAAATGTTATCTGCAAAATCAACGTTCATATTCACAGCTTCCTCACAAGATAATTTTCCCGAATTAAACAAATCAATAAAAGCAATAGTATCAAACAAATTAGCTTCAGATTCATAAAAAGCAACATTTGCTTCATCAATTCTTACCTGCTCAAAATACATACCAATAACAAGTCCAAAAACAAATATAACTGCTGTCACAAAAAGAGCTTCCCAAAAAACATGCTTCCTACTTTTTAACATCTTACCAAGAATATTTTCCTCCTTTTAAAAATTTGCATAAAGAAAATATAAGAACAAAGGGGTAAAGAGTCATGTAAATAATTGAATAAAAAATAACATCTAAAAAACTAGCTGTTTTACCTAAGTCTTTGTTTACTGAATAGATTGCAACAAAAATAAATGCAAATCCTAAAACAAACAATGTAACTCCAAAAAAATGCAATATTGAGGGATGTAAATTAATATCTTGAATTAAAAACAAGGATGTATTTGAATCAAAAGAATAAAAGGCAGATAAATAATTTAATAAAAATCTCCTAAATACTCTATAACTAAAAATTCCCAAACCAAGAATTCCTAAAAATAGTGAAAAAACAAAAAAAGGTAAAATAAAAAATCCAAACATGCCTTTTCTAAAAAAATTTTTTTTGTATTTGCTAATTGTCTGCATCCCTCCAATATTCCACCTTAACCTTTGTTTAAACCAAGCTTTTAATGTTGAAGGACTAACAGATGTTGAACTTGCAGGATAAGACATTCTTATTTTATACCCTTCAAATGAAAGTCTCCAAGTAATCTCAATATCTTCAGTAAGATTATAAGTATCAAATCCTCCAACTTTAATCAAAACATGCTTATCATAAATAGCTAAAGGTCCAGGAGTAACATAAATTGCATCTAAAAAACCTAAAAGCTTTCTTGAAAAAGCAATTACCATATATTCTATCTCTTGAAGTTTTTGGATAAATTTTTTAGGATTCCTAACAAGAATTCTAGTAGTCACAGCTGCAACACCTTCTTCTTCAAAAAACCCTACCATTTGTGAAAATGATTTGTGTGAAGGATAAGAGTCAGCATCAACAACAGCAATAAGCTCTCCTTTAGCAATTTTGATAGCTTGATTAAGAGAATCTGCCTTTCCAGAATTAGTTTTATCAAACAAAATTACTTTTTCATATTTATCTTCTAATTTTTTAGCAATCTCTTGTGTTTTATCTTTAGAACCATCATTAATTATTATAATTTCTTTTATATTATCATAATCAGAAGATAAGATACTTTCAACAGTCCCTTCAATACATTCCTCTTCATTATAAGCTGGAATAAGAACACTAATTGAAAAATGTTTTTTTATTTCCGGATATGAAAAAAAGTATTTTTTATTCTGCAAATAAGTTAAAGTAAAAAGTGAGAGAAAATAAAGAGCAATAAACATATAAAAAAGATAAACCCAAGTTATGAATTCCATATTCTATCCCTCTTCTCCAGACCCCCTTTCAAATTTTTGCTCTTCCTCAACTCTTACATCTAATTTTTCACCATCTTCATTTTCCTCGCCAACAATTTTATTTTCTCCTTTAACCCTATTTTTATCTTTGCTATCTAAATCATTTTTTTTAACACTAAAATAATTATAAAATTCTTCACTTAAATCCAACTCTCGCGTTCTTCCAAGTTTCTTGCTTTTAATTAAACCTAAACTAACAAATTTTTTAATATGATCATAAGCTTTATTTCCCCTCATCAAAATAATTTTTGCCTGGCTTATCGGATGCTTATGGGCAATAACTGCCAGAGTTTCCTGTTCTGCTTTTGTAAATTCCTCGCTTCCAGATGCAAGACGATTCACAATATCCATAAAATCACTTTTAACATCCATCTTCCACATCTCGCCTTTTTTAACAACTTCAATTGCACTTTCCTCTCCATATCTTTCCTGCAATTCGTTAAGAGAATGATTAAGAAGAATTGGATTTAAATCAGTAAGAACAACAAGTTCTGCAAGAGAAATAAACCTACCAGAAATAAAAAGAGCCGCCTCAACTCTTTTAAGATTTTCAATATCACGAGCATTATCTATTTCATCCTGAGTCTTACTAGTCACCTCCATAAAACTACTAAAATTCTCTGATTTAAAAACTTTCCACAATTCTTACCACTATAATAAATCAAAAATCTAACTAATCATAATCAAATTTTCTTCCTTCACTATCTATATAATCTTCCCCTAAAATTTTTTCTATAGTTTCTTTCAAAATATCATATTTTTCTTTAGCATCAAAATAAGCAACCATCAAGGGTTTCTGAGCACCCCCGCTAAAGCTTGTTTGCAAAAACTCCTCCAACATTTCCAAATTTTCCTCCAAAGATTCAATCAACTTATAACCATATTCAATTTTATCGCCTTTGCTTTTGCCAAAACGTTCATATAAAAAACTATTAAAACAATCATCTTCCATAAAAATCCCAAGATAACTTAAATATAAACTTTTCCATATTATCCAAAAAGAAAGAAAAAAGCGAAAAAAATAAAATTCGCCGAATTAAAACTTTATCTAAAAGTTCTGATACCTAAATCAGACATTTCAGATTTCATATTATTTGACTCAAAAGCAGGCTTACCAAGAATATATGGAGATCTAACACCAGTCATAATTGTAATAACTCTGACCTTTCCATTAAACTCTTTGTTAATTCTTGCTCCAATAATAACTTGTGCTTCAGGATTAAGATTCTCTGTTATGAGTCTTCCAATATTATCAAATTCTTCCAACTTCATATCCTGTCCGCAAGTTATATGGATTAGTGCACCAGTTGCTCCTCTATAATCTACATCAAGCAAAGGATGAGTAAGTGCCTGTCTAACTGATTCATCAACTCTATTTGATGTATCGCTCTCGCCAATACCAATAACTGCAACATCTCCATTTTTCATAATTGAAGAAACATCTGCATAGTCAAGGTTAATCAATGAAGGCAAGGTAATTGTTTCCACGATTCCTTTTATCATTGTACTAACCAACTCATTAGCAACAGCAAAAGCCTGTTCAATAGGCAAATTTCCAGCAATATCTACTAACTTATTATTATCAATAACAATGCAAGTATCAACTGCTTCCCTTAACTCTTGTAAACCAAATTCTGCTTTGTCAATTCTCGATTTTTCAGCTTCGAAAGGCATTGTAACAACTCCAATAACTACAGAACCTGCTTCTTTAGCCATCTGAGCAACTACTGGCGCTGAACCAGTTCCGGTACCTCCGCCCATTCCAGCAATTACAAAAATCATGTCAGCTCCTGAAACAGCTTTCTTAATTTCCGACATAGACTCCTTAGCTGCTTCTCTTCCTTTATTCGGATATCCTCCGCAACCAAGTCCTTTAGTTAACTCTTTTCCAATAAGAATTTTCTCATCGCACTTAGTAATACTAAGATGTAAGGCGTCAGTATTCAATCCATAGATAGATGCTCCATTTATTCCTTTATTGAAAAGCCAAGTAACTGCATTACAACCTGCCCCTCCAGCCCCAAAAACTTTAATGTTAGCTTTTCCGGCTTTTAATTCATCAAAGTTTATACTGTGAGATGCAGTATTTTCCAAAGCTTCTTTTGCAAAATCTAAGACCATTCCTCTTTTTCATACCTCCTTTCATTCAATAATAAAGAAATAAATAATATTCTGTTTATATAGTTTATTACACTTGTTTTATAAAATCGTAACTAAAATCACAGCAGTTTTTTCAAATTTTCCTTAAACAAATCAATATCTCTAACAGGAACAGTTGCCCCTGATGCTTTTGCATGCCCTCCGGCATTGGAATTTTCAATACCTTCAACAGCTTTTTTTAAAATATCTGAAAGATTAACTTTTCCATCTTGCCTTCTTGCTCCAACTTTAAAATGGCCTTCTTCTTCTCGAGTAATAATAAAAGTTTTATTTATTTCTTTCAAACTTAAAAAAGTTGCAATCATCCCCCCAACAGAAAAAGCTGTATTAATCTTCCAAAAATACCAATCTCCAAAATTTTCTTTTTCATTTTCAAATTTTTCCATCTGGTTTTCAATTTCTTCTTTAACAATATTTGAATATTTTAATACCTCTCCAAAATTGTTAATATCTTCTGGAAGAATATCAAAAAAATCATAAAGGTTTTTCTTTGCTTTAAAATAAATTATAGAATAAGACAAATTATTTTCAAGCTCATAAATTTTTCCATTTTTCCTTACAAAATCTCCAACAACCTCAAATTTATCTCCATACTTTTCATAAACTTCTTTCATAAATTCCTGATTATTAAAAAACTGAAAATCGGCAACAGACGCACAAGCCACAAGCCAATCTAAACCTGAAATATCTTTAATTTCTTTTAATTGAGAAACAAGATAATAACAAAGATAACTTGCACAATACCCTTTTACATTCATAAAAATAACTTTATCAGAATTTAAACTTTCATCAAAAATATGATGGTCAATAATAAGAATTTCAGAATTATCTGAAATCTTTTTAATTTCATTTGGATAGTCAATATTCAAATCGCTAAAAATTATTTTATTAAAATCATTTCCTACTTTTTCCGTAATTAATTCCATTTCTGAATAATCTATAAAAAAAATTTCTGTATTTTCTTTAGAAGCAATTGATGATACAAATTGAAAAATAACTTTTCCTGCACTAACTCCATCCAAATCAGTATGCGTCACAATTGCAACTTTATCTTTAGCAGAAATATTTCTTAAAAAATCAAGTGCTTTTTTTTCATCTCCTTCTTCAAAAATAATTTTATTCATTATAAAATCTCCAAAATCTTAGCACTAATTCCTTTTTCATTGCATAAAGAAACAAATTTTTCCGCATCTTTAATTTCTTCCTCATTTTTAATAACACCTTTACTATAGTGCATGGGAATTGCTAAATCAGGAGTTATCATTTCGGCAGCTTCCACTGCTTCTTCAGCAGTCATAACATATTTTCCAGAAACAGGAAGTAATGCAAGAATTTTCTCGCCTTCAACATTAATTCCTTTTATCGACACCATTTCAGGAATTTTATCACTATCTCCCGTATGATAAATAATAACATTTCCTAATTTCAAAAGATAGCCCACCCATCCTTCATCTTGCGGGTGAAAGTCTTTATCAAGATTGTATGCTGGAAAAGGATAAACAGAAATTTCCCCAGATTTTAATTTTAAGCCAGGCGAAGCAATCCCTATTTCAACATTTTCAAATCTATTTACCTTGCTTTGAGCATCAGGAGTAACAATAATTTTAGTTCCATGTTTAACCAATTTTCCAATATCTTCAATAGAACAATGGTCATAATGACTATGTGTAATAAAAATATAATCTGCTTTCCCAATTTTTTCACAGGCATTATTCGAAATCTTAAAAGGGTCTATAACAATTTTTTTACCTTCCCAAACAATCAAAAAACCATCATGCCCTAAAAACTCAATTTCTATATCTTCATATCTCATTATATCAAATCGAAGAAAAAAGCTTTTTTAAAATTAACCCAATTTTTCAATCTCTCTTGCAATACTTAACATCTTGCTTTCCTGTCTTGGCGAGCACATTATTTGCATTCCAATAGGGACTCCTGAAATGTCTCCAGCAGGAATTGTTATTGCACATATTCCTGCCAAACTTGCAGGAATTGTCAAAGCATCATAAGCATAAATTTCCTCAATAGCCATACTCTCTCCAATTTTCCAAGGCAAACCAGGACAAGTAGGAACAATAATACAGTCAACTTTATCAAATGCTTTTTCAAATTCTTCAGTTATAAATTTCTTAACTTCAAGCGCTTTCTTATAATATCTTCCTTCATATTCTGCTTTAGTTATCTCACTTCCACCCATAATCCTTCTAAGAAGTTCTGGCCCTGCAACATCTTCAATTTTTTTGCCAAATCGTCTGCCATCAAATTTCCTTGTGCCTGAAAAAATTTCTGTATAAACAATAGGATAATATGTCTGAACTCCAACATCGATATATTTTATTTCAATCAATTTTTCATCCCAGCCAAATTTTTTGCAGGCTTCTTCAATTTTATCATCTATAATTTTCTGAACTTCTTTTCCTGCCAAAGGTTTTATGACTCCGATTGAAAATTTTTTCTTGTTATCTAAAATAATTTTTTCACTTTCATAACTTATTGGGTCTTTCTCATCTCGTCCCCGAATGATTTCTAAAACTAATGCCGCAGACTCAACATCTTTTGCTAAAGGTCCTATCTGATCAAAACTCATTGCCATATCAACCAACCCATAACGACTAACATAACCATAACTTGGTTTAATGCCTACAACACCACAATGACTTGCAGGATTTCTTATGCTTCCTCCTGTATCACTTCCTAAAGAAAAATCGCAAAAACCTGCCGCAACTGAAGCTGCGCTTCCACTTGAAGTTCCCCCTGGAACTAAATCTTTTTTAATAGGATTTTTTGTCGGCCCAAAAGCACTTGTTTCTCCAGAACCTCCACATGCAAACTCATCCATATTTGCCATGCCCAAAATTATTCCGTCTTCTTTTTTTATTTTTTCAATGACAGTTGCATCATAAGGAGCAACCCAACCTTCAAGAGTTTTACTTGCACAATTTGTTTCTAAACCCTCAACACAAATATTGCTTTTAACAATAATTCCTAATCCTGCCAACCTCCCAACTGCCTGCCCTTTTTTAATTCTATCTTCTACTTTTCGCGCTTCTTCAATTGCCTTTTCATTAATAACAAGAACAGAATTTATTTCTTTGTCTTCTTTTTTTATTTTTTCAATAAAATTTTTTATATTTTCAACTGCACTTAATTTTCCAGATTTTATTTTTTCAACTTTTTCTTTTATCATTTTAAATTCCTAAAACCAAACTTAAATATTCTGTAGCTCGACTATATTCTTTTGTATCACAATCTTTACCAGCATCATAATCGCAAATTTTTGATAATGATTTTTTATGTTCCTCATAAAATTCATAAACAATCCTCTCAGGATTTGAAAGAAAATTTTCAGAAGAAAACTTTTCAGGCCCTAACTGTTCATAACTAAAATAATTTCTAACATCTTTTCTTAATGAATAAAAAATTTCTTCAGCAGGATTAGTTCGTCTTTTTTCCAAAAATCCACTCATTTTACCCACTCTCCCTTTTCAGCAATAATACAATCCTCTTTTGTATTAGGTGCGTTATCAAAAAAAATATCTCTAAACAAGTTGTTGTTTTTATTCTCTAATTCTTCTTCTCTTCTATCTTTAACTCTTTCAACAAAGGCTTCTCTAACATCTGGAAGTTTTTCAATTGATTTACCAAATTCAAACATAATATTTTTGGCTTTTTCTTCAACTTCCTTTTTTTCCTTATCAGAAAGTTTTCTCCAAATAACTTCGCTTGCCATATTAAAATAAAAATTACTAAGTTTAAAAGTTTATAGTTTCAGAAATTTGCAAAAAATTAAATATCAATAATTTTATACCCTGCAACGCCCAAATTATAAACTTCAGTTTTTCCAATTTTTTTCATTCCTTTTCCTTCATGTATATGTCCACAAAAAACATATTTCGGTTGTTTTCTTTTAATGTAGTCCAAAATTGTTTTACTTCCAGCATTTTTACCTCTCCAATCTTTCGGAGCCATTGAACCTACTTTATCTAAAAAACCATAAGGAGGTTGATGACAAACCAAAATATCAAGAGAATCAAACCATTTCAAAATTTTAACTGCTTTATTTGTTTCTTTCTTAGAATTAAACAAACTTTCCGCATAATTTAAAGGTTTAAATTCTTTAACCCAATTAGTATCTACAAAATATTCCAAACCTCCAATTTTTATCCCTTCAAAATTAGCCAAACGATTGTTTATAATTCTGACATTTTCTAGAGCATTCAAACCATTATATAAATAAGGCAAATCAAAATTTATCTCTTTAGAATATTTTTTAGTTTCAGAATTAGAACTTTCAACATTACCGAAAATTGTAAAAACCTGAGCAAATTTTTTCAGATATTTTATTATTTTCATTGTAGAATCATAAGCTTCCATAAATGCCTTCTTTTTTTGAGAATTTGAATAATCAATTTCCAAAAGACCTTTTTTCTTTCTTTCAATATTTTCAAAAGCCATTTTCCTCATTAAACTTGCACTGCCTAAATCTCCAGTCAACAAAATCAAATCTACCCCTGAAAGCGGAATTTTCTTAATATTATTTAACTCTCCGTGCGGATCTCCGATAGCACAAATTTTCATAAAAACACAAGCAATACAAACTTTAAAAACATTACAACAAATCTTAAAAAGGGTTTGATTAATATAATTTAAAGAAAATGAGAATACCTGCAATGCCTGGTTTCAGAATAAAGTATTTGAGTGATTTGTTTGGTTCTGGAGAAACCGATGATTTATTTAATGCTCGACGTGCAAGAGATATGTATCGAAGGGTAGCGCACTGCCTTGAATCAACTTGCCATTTTGAAGTTAGAGGGGGCTGGCAATGGGCTGAAGAAAGAAGTCCGAACCATCATGCATATGCAAAAAACAGAAAAAACCCAACAGGATTATTATATATGCCAGGCGACCAAGTTCAAAAAATAGAATACATTGCATATGACTCAGAATTAAAATTATATGACTTCACTTTATCTGCTTTAGCAAATTCTTCAGGAGGTGTCAGAGAACTAGATGAAAAATCAATAGAAAAAAAATACTGGGACCCTCAAAGCCAATATAATTTTAGTTTAATTGTCAAGGATAAATTAGGCCCTGAAGAATTGCCTCGTGCAAAAAAAGACATTTTAAAAAGATTTGGAGAAAAAGAAAATTTCCATGTAATGTCTGGACTTTCAAAAGAAATTGATTATGCAATCCTCCAAGGTTATGATCCAAAAACACGAAGTGAAATAATTTTAGAAGTTGGAAACCGTCCAAGAATCTCAAAAACAATCCGGAAAGGTTTATTCAAAAATATTAAAACTTCTCTCATTCCTCCAAAAGCAATAGAAATCTGGCCGTGATAATTTCTAATTTTATTTTTTCTTTGCTTTATTATCAATATCAAGTTTAATATGGGTTTCTTTAAGCTGAACTTGTTCAATATCTGCAGGCGAACCATCCATCGGATTTTGTGCAGATTTATTCTTAGGAAAAGCGATGACTTCCCTTATATCATTATAACCAAGCATTAAAGCAACTAATCTATCAAAACCAAGTCCCATACCTCCATGCGGCGGGCCCCCATATTCATAAGCATCAAGCAAAAAACCAAATTTCTTTCTTGCTTCTTCTTTTTTCATTCCAATAACTGCCATAACTTTTTCTTGCAGTTCAGGATTATTTATTCGAATGCTTCCAGAACCTAACTCAACACCATTTAAAACTAAATCAAATAAATCTCCCAAAATTTTCCCAGGCTCTTTTTCAAGATACTTTATATGCTCTTTTTTAGGAGATGTGAAAATATGATGTTCAGGTTCCCATCTTTTCTCATCTTTATTATATGAAAACAAGGGGAAATCAACTACCCAGCAAAAAGCAAATTCATTCTTGTCGTTTTTATTTTTCCTCAAATCAGGCTTATCTGTCCCATATTTTTTCATCGCCTCTTCATGAGTCAAAACGACAAATTTTGAAAGTTCAATTCCAAGTATTTTTTTAAAAATATATTTATACAATCCCTCTACAAAATCCAAAATATCTTTTTGTTCAGCAAAACTCATTTCTAAATCCATTTGAGTATGTTCTGGCTGCCTATCTGCTCTCAAATCTTCATCTCTCAAACATTTCGCAAACTGAAAATATTTATCAAAGCCAGAAATCATCAAAATTTGTTTGTAAAGTTGAGGAGATTGTGGCAAGGCATAAAACTTTCCGGCATTAACTCTTGAAGGAACAATATAATCTCTTGCCCCCTCTGGAGTAGGTTTAACTAAAAGAGGTGTATCAATTTCAATAAAATTTTTTTCAATAAAATATTCTCTTGCAGCTTGCGCAACCTTTGCCCTAAAAGCAAAATTTCTTTGCATATCTCCTCTTCTCAAATCAAGAAAACGATATTTCATCCTAATCTCATCACTTGCAACTTCGTTCTCATTTATCTTTATCGGAGAAGATTGAGCTTCCGCCAAAATTTCAAAACTCTCCGCCAAAATTTCAATTTCACCAGTTTCCAAATCCTTATTTTCCGTCCCTTTATTTCTAACCTGGACTTTTCCTTTAACAGAAATAACATATTCCAATTTCAAATCTTGTTTTCCTAAAATAACAATTTGGATTTTTCCATACCTATCTCTTAAATCAACAAACGAAACTTTTCCATGGCTTCTTACATTATCAACCCATCCACTAAGTGTAACTTCCTTACCAAAATCTTTCTTCCTCAATTCCCCGCAAGTGTGTGTTCTAAGCATACAAAACCTAAAATATCTTTATTTATAAAATTAATCTATCTCAGCTAAACATATCTTTTCAATATTTCCATTACCTCTTTCCCAGAAACTTTGCCCTTAAACTCTGCCATAACCAACCCCATATATCCTCCAATAGAAAGTCCAGGTTTTTCCTTAACAATTTTGCTAACAAATTCTTCAACATCATTCAAATCTTTTTTCTCAACTTTCAAAACATCTTCCAAAGCAACACCGCTAACAACCTTTGCCATCATATCTTGAATAACTCCATTAGTTAAATTTTCTTTAACTCCCTTTTTTAAAATTTCTTCCAAAACATCAAGATTCAAAATTTTCTCAACTTGTTTAAGATTCTTGCCAATTTTTTTAGAAATATCTTTCGGCCATAAAACAAGCATCTTAACAATCAAATTCAAATCATTTGTAAGTGGCTCAAGTGACTTAAAATCTTCAAGAAGATTGTCTGAAACAATTAAATTAATCATTTCAGAATTAAGTCCTTTTTTCTTAAGTTCAAATTTTATTTCATCTCTTAATTTTGGAAGTTTATTTTTTACAGAATTAATTTTCTCTCTTGAAATAAATAGTAAAGGCAAATCTGTTTCAGGATACATTCTTGCACTGCCGGGCATCGGGCGAAGAAAACTTGTCTCCCCATTTGCTTCAGCTTTTCTAACTTCTTTCTTACCATCATTATCATTTAACTGTCTTTCAATTTCTTTTTCTATCGTCGGCAAAAACATTTTAACATCCTGAAAACCTTTTATCTCAACTCGCGGATGTTTTGATACAGAAATATTTACATCTTGCCTTATAGTTCCAATTCCTCTTTTAACTTTGCAAGATCTCAAAACATCTCCAATCTGCAAGGCAACTTCTTTAACCTGTTCTGGATTTTTCATATCAGGAGCAGTAGCAATTTCAATTAACGGAATTCCAAGCCTATCTAAACGATAAACTGTTTTTTCTTTTTCCCGAGAAATAATTCTGCAAGCATCTTCCTCCAAAACAACTGTATCAATTCCAACCTTTCCATCTTTAGTTTCAACAAAACCATTTTTAGCAATCAAAACAGTTCTCTGAAAACCCCCGGTATTGCTCCCATCAATAACTGTCTTTCGCATAATTTGGCTAACAGGAATAATCTCACAATTAAGAAGCAAGGCAATTTGCATAGCAATTTCTAAAGCTTCTTCATCAATCATTTCCGGCGGCTCTTCATCAAGTTCAACTAAAGAAATACTGCTATAACCTTGATAATCAAAATCTCTGTCTAATTTCGCTTCATGTTTAACTGCTTCATCTACAACTCCTGATTCTCCCGCAATAGCGTGCAATTTTCGTTTAACATCAAACTCCGGAGAATCACTTCGAAGCAAACTTGGAGTACGAGAAAATAACTTCCCAGAATCCAACTGCTGATGAATTTCAATTCCTGCCTTAAATCCTATTTCAGAATAATCTTTTTCTTCCGACATAATTAAAATAAAAGAAATGAATATATAAAATTAATTGCAAGCTGACAAAATATCAAATTCCTCTTTCGAATACCTTAATTTAGGCAAAATATCAAACTGAACTCTCCTATCAAAATCTCTATAATCAGATAAACCTGCAATACTCAATAAATTATCGGTCAAATTTAATTTTTTCTCTTCGGAAAAATCTCGTCCTTCTCGTATAATTGAATGAATATTGTAAATAACTGAAGAAACAGCTTCGCCATTTCCCTGATACTCTTCAACAAAATCTTCCAAATAATTTTTCACAAGTTCCGGATTAGAAAATTCATCTATAAAATTAACAAACGGCAAAAAGGAATTAAATAAATGAATTCTGTTCGGGTGTTCCTCAAAATCAGAATCTAATAACCATTTCAAATTAGCTTCAACGAGCAAAACATTATTAGTCACCTTATCAAATTTAGAATATAAAGTTTTAAGTTTATCAAAATCAATCAAATTAAGATTATAAAGAATTGAAATATCCTCAAAATCTTTCTCACGAGGACAATCAAGCGAGCAAGTCTTTGTTAAGGTCAAATAAGTTCCGTCTAAAAAATGATAATCTTTTTCATTAATTTTATAACTTTCAATAAAATATTCTAATTTTTCTTTAGGTAAAAAATCTAAATCTGTATTGCCTAACTTAAACTGGTGAGTCGGATAGTTTTTATTATTTAATACTAAAATATCGAAATCAGTTATTGGCCTTCTATCAGAACTATTTGCTAATTCTTGATTTAATCTAACTGCTGTTCCTCCAGTAAAAACATAATTTCTTTTCCCGCTTTCAACTTGAGGATAAGTTTCAACAAACTTTGACAGATTTTCAAGTGTTTCCATTTTCAATCTAACTTTAAACTTCTAAGATTTAAAATATAATAAATGTTATGATTTTGGAGGATGAAATAAATCATTTGATAATTTACCAATCACAAACTGAATTTATCTTAAATTTAAATTTAAATTTTCGCTGACTTTTTTTTAAAAACTTTTCAATCTCTTCAGAAGAAATATTTCCCTTAACACCAAATGAATTAACTTCTCTTCTTTTATGGATATGATTTGCAACTATTTGTTTTCCCTTATGTTCTGCAAAAGATTTCAAAGAATTAGTAAGTCCAATGAGTAAAGCTTTATCCATCTTTCCTTCCAAAAAAACTTCATAAATTCTATTTTTTCTTAATTCTTCTTGTAGTTTATTTAAAGAATCTAATTCTGCAGAATGAATAAGGTCATAAAAAATCGCCTCAGATTTTTTATATTCTTCAGATTCCACGCCCTTATTCAATCTTGAATCCCACAAATTATTCAATATATCGAGGTACATCTCTCTTTGCCTAATAGGAATTATTGCAGGAGGATAACCTCTTTGCTCTAAACAAAAATCCTGGACTAAACGAGCAATACGCCCATTGCCATCGTTATATGGATGAATTCTAATAATTTCCAAATGGGATTTAGCTGCTCTATCCAACGGATGAATATCTGTTTTTTCATTAAGCATCCAAATCAAATCATCCATTTGAGTAGGAACATTCATAGGGCTAACCCCATAAAAATCTCCATACTTCACTTCTTCTGATCTAAAATTGCCAGAAGGATGTCCTATAGGCTCAACAATTTTACCCAAAGTTGCAAAAGTCGTTAAAGAAAGATTATCTTCTTTAGATAAATAAGCTCTTCCATTTTTCAGTTGATTATAACATTTAACTCTCAATTCTTCCAAATCTTTTTTCCCAAGATATCCCCCACTTTCTAACTCAATTGAAACAGAATGTCTATAGGCATCATCTCTCAACGAACTAATAAATCTCTGACTAACACATTTAGAATATTCTGGATGTGTATTTATTCTGCCCACTATTTCATCTATCTTGCTAATTGTTTGTCTTCCCATAAAAAAGCCCAGAAAAAGAAATATTTAAATCTTCCTATTTTTTAACCACTATCTAATTACAACAATTAATTCAAAAATTCATCTTCTTTTAGATAATCTGCAAACTCTCCAGCATAATTTCTTAACATATGTTTCTTCACATCCCTTGCCATAACTGTATTTCCTAAAATCCAAGAAAGTTTAACAAAAGCAGTTTCAGACAACATATCTCTAAGATAAACAATTCCAAGTCCTTCAAGTTCTCTTCCAACACTATAAGTTAAAGGATGTAACCTTCCATAAATTGTCTGAGGCGTTGCACAAACAAAAACTCCTGCCTTAATTATTTTTTTCAGTTTAGGAATCCAATTTTTCCTACTTTCTCCAACTGCGACATGTCCAAGCCCAGTCATTTCAATAACAATTCCTTTATACCCCTTTTCAAGATAATAATCTAAAACATCTGGGTTTTGCCCAGGATAAAATTTAATCAAAGCAACTTTTTCAGAAAATTTATTTTTCAATTCAACCTTTTCATTATTCCTAACCTTATATTCTCTAATCATCTCAATTTTATCAGGATAAACTTTCGCAAGTGGTCTAGTATTTATCGGCCGAAAAGTATCCCTTCTTGAAGTATGCATTTTCCTTACTTTTGTAGCTGACAAAGCATAACAGTAATTATCATTTATTGATGCATGTCCGACAAGCATAACTTCTGCCACATCACTAACAGCCATTTTAGCAGCGCAAATTAAATTTAACCTTGCATCGCTTGAAGCTCTATCAGAACTTCGTTGAGAATAAGTTAAAACAACGGGTTTATTCAAATTCTTCAAAGCAAAAGCCAAAGCACTTGCACTATAATGCAAAGTATCTGTCCCATGAGTTACCACAATTCCTTTAATTGAAGAATCATTGCAAAACTTAGCAACATTTTCCGCAACAGCACTCCAATCTTTAGAATCCATATTTTCAGAACCCTTAACAAAGGGCACTTCAATTTTTTTCACATTTGCAATTTTCAAAAGTTCAGGATAAAAACTTAAAAGTTCTTCAGGATTTGTAAGCCATTTAACTCCTCCTGTTTTTGAATCAAGTCGTGAACTTATAGTTCCTCCAGTTACAACAAGGGCAATATTCGGCAAATTTTTATCAGATGATTTTACAACTTTTTTATTCTTATCCTCTAAAATTTTTTCACTTTTTTTAGTTCTTAAAATCTTAACATCTAAAACATCTTCTTCTCTAATTCCAATATTATATCCAGAGTCAAGTTTAACTAACAAAATATCTTCCCGAGGGCTTTCCAAAACAATACACTCAAAATTTCCCTTCTTTGTAATTAATTTTACTTTCTGCCCAACATTAAAGCTTTTAAAATCCATAAATAAAAAAGAAGAAGTTAGTATAAAAAATTATGCCTCAGTTTTATAATTTCTTGATTTCTTATTGCAAAGTTCTTTAGTTAGCTCAGCCCTTACTCTAAAATAATTAGGAGAAACATAATCTATTCCATGTTCTCTGCACCAACCCCTATCGTTAATTACATCCTCAAAAATTTCAAGAAATTTTTGCCTTCCAATTAATTCATTACTATTTTCAATTTCCATTTTAACTTAACTCCATTATTGCTTCACTCAAATCACCCTTACTTTCTTCTAAAGCTTTTCTTGATTCTTCCTCTGACTTGCCAGTTTTTTCCATAACAAGTTTAACATCATCTTCGCTAATTCCTTCTTCTTCAATTTTAGATTCTCCAGTTATCTGCCAACTTTCATTTCCATGCATATTAATTTTCATAACAGAAGGATTTTCAATAATAATTTTTTCATCATTTGACTTCTCAATAATAACTCTTTTTGCCTCAATTTCTTCCTGCTTAATGCCTAGCTGTTTCATCATTGCTTGCATTTTCCGAGGATCAATCCCCCCCATTCCTGGCAACATTTTAAGCTATTGGAAACAAGAACTCAAGTACTAAAACTCCCAAAGCAATAGCTGCAACAAAAATCATTACTTGAGTCGGGGTAAATTTAAATATAGAATCATACTCCTCATTATACCTAACAAGCCCGCCAAAAAGTCCTGGCATATTTACACTATTATCTTTCTTACTCATAAAAAAACTATAAATTACCAATATAAAAACCTTTTGATATAAAAATTAGTCTTTATCAATTTGAAACGGACCATACTTCAAAGGTCCTGTAGACTCAGAAAAAACCTCTACAAAATAAATATCTCCACAAACAAATGCACGTCTTGAATATCCACAACCTCCAATCATGTCATTTGCCCACTCGCATAAATCATAAAAATATTTTACCTCAACAATTTCTGCACCATTAGTGCAAACCCATTTTTCAGGATCTAATCCAAAAGCTTCATGCAAACTCTTATCTTCTGTACCTTTTCTCTCAAAATATTTCTTAAAATCATCGTAACTTATTATAAAATCTTCAGAGGGCTCATCTTCATCTGGTCCATATTTCAAATAACTTGGAATGCCTCCATAAATACAAATACCATTTTCTTTGTAGCAATTTTGATTAAGAGATTCATTAAACTCATTCAAATAATTATATTTCTTAGGTTTTTCCTCATTCAAAAATGCTAAAGCAAAACCAAAAACTAAAATAAGTACAACTGCTACAATAAAAATCAAAGATAATTTTTTTCTTTCCATAGTTTCTTAAGCAGTTTATTATTTTTAAAATATACTAAGACTCCAAACTCAATTAAATCACAAATATCACAAAACTTTTTAACCCTCTCTTGCCTAAAATTAATATGACTCAACTAAACATCCGAGAAATTGAAGAAAAAATAAAAAAATACTGGGAACAGGAAAAAATATTCAAATTTGATAAAGCTTCAAAAAAACCAATTTACTCAATAGATACTCCGCCACCAACAGTTTCCGGAGATATGCACATAGGGCATGCTTTTTCATATTCTCAACAAGATTTTATAGCCCGTTATAAAAGAATGGCTGGCTTTAATGTATTCTACCCTTTTGGAACAGATGATAATGGTTTACCTACAGAAAAGCTAATTGAAAAAAATAAAAAAATAAAAAGCAAATCAATGTCAAGAACAGAATTCATAAACATTTGCTTAGAAACATTAAAACAAATAACTCCTGAATTTATTCAAAGCTGGAAAAATTTAGGAGTTTCAGCAGATTATAATATTTATTATTCAACAATAAACAAGCAAACTCAAAAATTATCGCAAAAATATTTTCTAGATTTATACAAAAAAGGTTTAATCTATAAAAAAGATTTTCCAACAATTTGGGATGTCCAGTTTCAAACACCAGTTGCGCAAGCTGAACTTGAAGACAAAGAAAAAGAAACATTTTTCTCAACTCTAAAATTCAAGGTAGGAAATGAAGAATTATTAATTGCCACAACACGTCCAGAACTATTAGGAAGTTGTGTAGCAATCTTTGTAAACCCTCAAGATAAAAGGTACAAAAAATTCGTAAGCAAAAAGGCAAAAGTTCCTTTATTTAATCATGAAGTTCCAATCTTAGAAGACAAATCAGCAGAAATGGAAAAAGGAACAGGAGTTTTAATGATTTGTTCATACGGAGATAAATATGATGTTGATGCAATAAACCGCCATAAACTTAAACCCATAATCTCCTTCAACAAAGACGGAACTTTAAATAAAAATGGATTAAAATACAAAGGACTAAAAATTAAAGAAGCAAGAGAAAAAATTCTCCAAGATTTAAAAAAAGAAAATTTGATAACTGAACAAAAAAAGATATCTCATATAGTAAATGTTTTTGAAAAGTCAGGAGAAGAAATTGAATTCCTTCCAACAGAGCAATGGTTCATAAAAATTCTAGAAAATAAAAAACAACTAATAAAACAAGGAAGAAAAATTAATTGGCATCCAAAACATATGATAAAAAGATATGAAAATTGGATAAATGGACTAGACTGGGATTGGAGCATCTCAAGAGAAAGGCATTTTGGAATTCCCATCCCTGTTTGGAATTGTGAAAAATGTAATGAAATAATTCTACCTGAAGAAAAAGAACTTCCAATTGACCCAACCGAGGTAAAAAAGTCCTGTCCTAAATGTAAATCAATTGCAACACCTGAAGAAAAAGTTCTAGATACCTGGGCAACATCATCTCTTACTCCTCAAATAACATCTTCATTAATTGACAACAACATAAAAGTTCCTTTTTCATTAAGGCCAAATGGTCATGACATAATTAGAACTTGGGCATTTTACACAATAGTTCGAGCATTTTATCATGAAAAAACAATCCCTTGGAACGACATAATAATCTCAGGAATTGTTTCTCTCAAAGGAGAAAAAATGTCAAAATCAAAAGGAAATGTAATTGACCCAATAAAAATAATGGAACAGTTCGGCTCTGATGCACTAAGATACTGGGCATCAAGTTCAAAACTCGGCGAAGACTTAGATTATCAAGAAAAAGACTTAGTAACTGGAAAAAAATTTGTAAATAAAATTCTAAATGCAACAAACTTCGCATTTCTAAATATGAAATATTCAAAAAAAATTCCAGAACTTCAAGAATCAGATAGGCTTTTATTAATTCAACTAAACAAAATAATAAAATCTTCTACAAATGCATTAAATGAATATAATTACTCAAAAGCAAAGCTAGATACAGAAAAATTCTTTTGGATAACTTTTTGCGACAACTATTTAGAATTAATAAAAAACAGAGTTTACAATGGAACTGAAAAAGAAAAATCCTCTGCAAATTTCACATTATATAATGCCTTGTTAACCATAAACAAACTAATGGCTCCAATAACTCCTTTTATAACTGAAGAAATTTATCAAGAATATTTCAAAAAAAACGAAGGCAAAAAATCAATTCATCTTGAAAATTGGCCAAAAGAATTTAAAATAAAAGAAACAAAAAAAGATGAAGAAAACTGGGATAAGCTTATTGAAATAATTGGAAAAGTAAGGCAGAAAAAATCAGAAGAGAAAAAATCAATGAAATCTGAAATAATTCTAACTCTCTCAAAAAAAGATGAAGAAAACTTATCTAAATTAATAAATGATTTAAAATCAGTAACAAATGCTAAAGAAATAAAAGAAGGCAATTTCGATATAGAAATTATCTGACAATAACCAAAATTTATTAACCCTTTTCTATTCTTTATAATATTCAAATGGCTTCACAAGAAAGAAATGATTTCAAAGAATTTTTAGAAAAAATTGAAAGTTATAGGGGACGCCATACAGAACTCGTAACTGTTCTAATTCCTGCAGGATACAATGTTAACGAAGTAGTCAAGCAACTTGAAGCAGAAAAATCAACTGCATCAAATATAAAATCTCGTTCCACAAGAAATAATGTTATTGAAGCCCTTGAAAAAATAACTAGGGAATTAAAACAAGGTAAACAAAAATATGACAATGGCCTTGCACTTTTCTGCGGAAATACTTCTCAAGATGAAGGAAAACCCAACATAGAATTTTTTGCAATAGAACCTCCAGAACCACTAAGCACAAGAATTTACAGATGCGACCAAGAATTTGTTGTTGAACCATTAAAAGAAATGGTTGAAGTGGGAGAAGTATATGGGCTTTTAGTAATTGAAAGAAAAGAAGCAACAATCGGATTATTAAATGGAAGCAGAATTGAAGTAATCCAAAAAATGTCGTCGGGAGTTCCGGGAAAAGTAAGAGCTGGGGGACAATCAAGCCAAAGATTTCACAGAATAACAGAAGGACTTGCAAAAGAATTCTATCGACGAGTAGCAGAAGTAATGAAAACAGCTTTTTTTGATTTAAAAAATTTAAAAGGAATTTTAGTCGGAGGACCAATACCCACTAAAGAAGATTTCCTAGAAGAAGGGCAATTAGTAACAGCCTTAAAAGAAAAAGTTATTGCAGTAAAAGATATTGGTTATGCAGACGAACACGGATTAGAGTTATTGGTAGAAGCTTCCCAAGAAGAATTAGCAGAACAAGACATAATAAAAGAAAGAAAAATTCTTGAAAGATTTTTTAATACACTTGGGAAAAATCCTGAGATGGTAGTTTACAGATACCCTCAAGTAAAAAAGGCACTTGAAATGGGGGCAGTAGATGTTTTGCTTATGACTGAAAAACTGGAAAAACCAATAATGAAAGAGCTCACAACTCTAGCAGAGCAAATGGGAACAACAGTAGAATTACTAAGCAACGAAACAGGCGAAGGAAAACAATTTGAAAACCTTTCTGGCATCGGCGCATTATTAAGATTCAAAGTTAATGTCTAATTTATCCTCACCAACTTTCCAAATTTTCCTCTACCAATATCCTCATCAATTTCTCCTCTACATAAATCTCAACATCAAGCCCTCATCTCAAATCCCAATCTCAACTTCCTATCCAATATCCCAACATCAAGTTTTCCTTAGCATTAATATTTTTGGGAGGGGATGGTGGGCGGGTTTCTTCCTAACACCAACATCAAAATTAAATTT
>Ga0066639_10001329_pt1 | contig 21923 bp, 18 predicted proteins | sample CryGeyCG2114_010_2_FD_59504 | JGI IMG/M metagenome (GOLD analysis project Ga0066639, IMG submission 59504) | Groundwater microbial communities from aquifer - Crystal Geyser CG10_big_fil_rev_8/21/14_0.10 | ecosystem: Environmental > Aquatic > Deep subsurface > Groundwater | place: USA: Utah...
CTTCGGCGAAGACTCAGCCGCCGTGAGAAGGAGATTCGCATCGCCGAGCGGTACATGGCGCAGCTCACGGATGAGGTCGATGGCTGGCATGACAAGACCGCCCGGGACGAGGCGGCCTATCGCGCGGTCTTTGAACTCCGCCGCGCCGAGGAGGCAAAGCGCGAAGGGCGCCCGCAGCTTCCCACCTCGGAGACACGCGAGCCGATCCCTTCGGCCTCCATCGATCCTCCCTTCGCTCCGCCACGCACCACGATCGAGATCGTGCCGGAGAGACCGACGTCCACGGCGACACGAACCGGCCCCAGAGTCCGACGCCCGCAGCAGCTCCCCAAGTGAGGTGCTCCCCCTGAGACCCGAGTTCGTTCTGAGTCCGGGTCTCCACACACCTCGGTCAAATTTGGAGGTTCTCCATGTTCAGCCACCGCTCTGCCCATTCCACTGCGCCAACACCCACCAACTACGAAATGGAGACCTCGTCTGTCTTGGATTTTCTTGCCTCTTATGGCCGCCTCGACAGATTAACCACACTGGGGGGAGAACCACTACTTCATTCCGGTATCGAGTCGATACTTGCGGCCATTAGGGATGCAGATATCGGAAACAAACGTTTAACAACAAATCTAACATCAATTGAACGGCTTGATATCACCACTGTCAAGTCAGGCGCGATTAGAATCTGCGCCAGTCTCGATGGACACCTTGCGTCAATTCATGATAAGATACGCGGCAAGGGAATGTTCAGCAAGACCGTCTCAAACATACGTTCACTTATTTCGGATGGAGTGGATATTGAGATTGTCCATACCGTAACGAGTGCGTCAATATCGTATATTTTCAATTTAATTGAATTTTGTCGCACCATGGGCATTCGCCGCCTAAATCTACATAAAATATCTCCGCGCGGGAATGCAATAAATAACAATGAACTTCAAGTTTCACCAACGGAGTGGATTGGAATGATTGACGAACTGATCAGGAATCAGCGTCGCCAAAATCAAGACTCCATTCTACTTCGCTACGAGCAACTCTTTGCGACTCGCGAGGAGTATCGCAGACTCCTATCCACAAATAGTTACCACAACCATGCAGAAAAAAGCTACTATAGCAGCGATGAGCATGGACATCGCATCGTCCTCTATGCCGACGGGAAGCTCCATATTTCTTCAGAGGCATTTGGCACACAGGCGCACATTGGCACCATCATAAACGGCGTATTTTCATACAACAAATCAAACATGAACGAACTAGAGCTATTAGGACGGATAAAAACCAATGAATCACTAATAACAATAATAAACCCAATTATTTCTGGCGATTCGAAATTTCCCATCGTCCTTTCCGTGTCATACAGAAACCAAGTCTATATCTAATGCAATTAGTCTTGCCAAATATGAATCTAGCACCTTCGTCACTGGCCACAAAGCCCAAAGCAAACGACGAGCAAACTGACGATGTATTACATCGTAACATTCCAAATGGGGTTTCTTGTTCATACCCTAAAGTTGGCATCGCGGTTTTCATAAGAAGAAGAGGCAAAATTCTCTTAGGGAAACGTGCAGGCACCCGTGGTTATGGATGTTGGTCCACTCCAGGAGGTCATCTTGAGCCCACTGAGACATTCAAACAATGCGCAGAGAGAGAAGCTTTTGAAGAGGCAGGAGTGTATTTACAGAATCTCTCCCTGTGTACTGTAACAAATGATGTTTTTTTGAATGAAAATTCACACTATGTGACAGTTATTCTGGTTGCTGATTATCGTGCTGGCAAGGTAGAGCTTCGTGAACCAGACGCATTTCAACAGTGGAGATGGTTTGAGTGGAATTCGCTACCGCATCCGCGCGTTCAATACCTTGAAACCCTTAGGGTATTAGGTTTTGATCCATTTTCACATGTACCGAGACAGCTTGAACTCTTGTGACTAAATCATCGGCCTTGTCCGTCGTTTCGTTGCCCGCACAGACAGGGACATCGGCGGCCTGTGGGGTTGTTGTCAGCGCGTGTTGGTCCACCTGACACACCATGCCACGCACGACCAGGGCCCCGGTGATGGTCTCGGTCGCCCCCCTGGGCGGCCACAAGGGCCGCCCCACCATGGGCATCGTTGTTGACCGGACGTGTATGGGCACCCCTTGTAGGTGCCCCTCGCTGTACCCCTGGCCAGAACCCTACCTGGCCGGGACCATTAGGCTGGTCATGTGAACAGTATTCTGGCCACCGCTGGGCCTCTTGATGGGCGAGAGGGAGTGTTGAATCAACACGGGTGCCAATGCCGAGCCGGCAGCCTTCTGGCCCCGTCAACACGGCGTTCCCCGGCGCCCGCGGCGAAATGGCCGCCGAGGTCCCTGACAGATGATCAGGCCGCGATTCGCTTCCTCGCAGGCCATGCAGGGAGATCGACATGGTTGAGGACGAACTCAAAGAGATCATCGTGGGGGTGCCCAAAAAAGCGTTGGGCAGGCGTGGTACCGTCGGAGCGGCGCGTATCATAGTTGTGAAAGATGGTCAGGACCTGCAAGCGTGAGGAGTTGATTTTGTGGAGGCCGTGGTGGTGGAGCGCGAACTGGCCGTTGCGCCCCTCGACGTTGGAGCTGGAGCGCTCAAAGAGGTTGGTTGCCTCCTCCACCGTCACCGCAAGCCGTGCACGCTGGGCTTCGGGTTGCTCCTTGTGCCAACTCTTCCAGCGCTCTCTCAGGGGCGCGCCCACTGTCTCGATCGCCCGGCGCTCGGCCGCGTTTCGCGCCTTGCCCGCCGCTCGTTCCAGGTAGGCCCCGCGCATCCCTTCCTCCACCGCGGCCTTGACCTCCTCTGGGAGGACCTCGAGCAGTTCGCCGCGCCACCACCTCCATCAGGACGGCGTCGACTTGCGACGCAGACCGACCACGGGTGAGCGCCGTGAGCGCCATCAGAACGCCGCACAGACTGAAGGACTTGTCAGGCGAGCCAGGAACGTCGATGTTGAGGGTCATCGGGGCCTCCGGGTTGGGTGGTTCGAGAATCAGAACAATCTTCACCCTACGATCCGCGGGGCCCTGACTCAACCCCCTTCAACACGACGTCCAAACCTGTTCAGAGACTGATCCACGCCAGAGACTACTCCTTTGTCAGGGACATCGGCGGCCAACTCGCCGAGGGGGACAGGAACGCTGTGTTGACGGGGCCAGATGTCCACCAGACAAGATTGAGCGCCCGTGTTGAGCCACTCCTGTCTCGTGCACCTTCAAGGCCCTCCGGTGGTGCAAGAGTGCTGAATGTTCGATCAGTTAACCGCGTCCAGCGACTAAGGTCTGTGACCAGGAGGCAGTCCTAAATCGCCTTAAAGTAACAATATGCATGTGATCTTCGTCGCCCGATGGTGTCCGCTCGTGCTTGTGGACCAACACGGGTTGACACGTAAGGGCACGGCCGCCGATGTCCCTGTTTGTGGAAGATAGACCACGCGGCGGTATCATCAAGTCTCGACACTACTCAGAGTGAGTCAAGGTCATCGTGGGCAGCAGAAGAGTCCGGCGGAACATCCAGCCCCGTGAGACTCGGCAATTGTGTTTCCACATACTCTCTCCAATCGCACAAGAAAAAATCTATAGTTATAGTTTTTTTATTTTTATCCCCAGTATGTGAATAAGTGATGTTGCCGTGGGAAAAGGAGCTCGATATACTTGTTTTTATTCACGCCACCGTGAATATCTATTTGTAGTATATAGTGGTACATATGTATCATGATGATGAAGAAGAAGACCAAGAGTATACTGTTTGGTCTGACGATGATGAATATGAAGAAGAGGATGATGATGAATAGTCTTTTCATCCACACAGAAAAGCAGACTTAGTCTGCTTTTTTTAATGCGTCGAGATCTAGGGCGATCCCGTCTGTTTTTTCTTTTATTACAGATGATGCATCTTGTATGCCCTTATTATATATGGCTGGGCCTATTGATTGTAAGAAAAAGGTTAATACTTCCTCTGCGGCAATTACTCCAATTTGTTCATCTCGTTCTTGTTCAAAAAAGGTCATGATTTTATATATATAATGTGTTTTTGATTCTTTGGGAATAAGGTCTGTTATTTTTATCATAAATTTTGTAAATATATACTTATTATATTGTAACAAAAAACATCGCGATATTGCGATGTTTTTTGTTGTCTTGTTTATTACGATAAGCCGAATTTTGTAGCCCGGCAGTGCCGGGTGACGATTATTTCTCTCGACGTAGTATTACTACTACGCTCTAACGAGCTACCTTTTCGAACTCGCTCAAGGCGTGAACGCTGCTCTTTCTCCAGGTAGGGTTTACCACGGCATCTTGTTGCCAAGAGCCGAGTATCGTCGCTTTTGTCTTAAGAACAAAAACGTCTATACACTTTTCACCTTTCATCCGGCAGAACCGGATTAGTATTGTCTCTGTGGCACTATCCCGTCCTTACTCTCGCGAGCAAGAAGGTGGGCGTTACCCACTACCATGACACTAGTACGAGGTACTAGTGGGAGTTCGGACTTTCCTCTCCAATACACGTATTGGAGCAATCGTCTGTAATGAACAAGATAATCATAATAATAGCCTAAATTAGCTAAATTGTCAAGTTGCAGAATTGTATTTTTTTGGTTATGATAAGGGTATCATTTTTTTCTCTTTATGAAACGATTTGAATTTATCTTCATGGTGTTATTGGTTCCGCTGGATTTTTTTCTGTTATTGTTGGCGGCGGCAAGTGCCTATATCTTACGCTTTTCTGATTGGGCTATTTCTCTTAAGCCTGTGGCATTTTCGTTGACGCGATCAGATTTTTTTGAGGTAAGTATTTGGGCAGCTATTTTAGGGGTTATTATATTCGCGTTTTCGGGGTTATATTCCCATAATAAAAATAGAAAGTTTTCTTTTGATGTGGTACGTGTTGTTATGGCTTGTACTATCGGTTTGTCATTGATTGCGCTATATATTGTTTTTACACAACAGTTGTTTGATTCACGATTTTTGATTTTATTTGGCTATGGATTGGCAATAGTGTATGTGATTGCTGGCAGGCTTGTGTTGCGTGGGTTGAAAGGATTGTTTTATCGTTTGCGGATTGGGTTGCGGCATGTTGTTTTGGTTGGATCAGCAGATAGAATTGTTGAAATGAGTGGTGCATTAGAGCGACGGCCAGAACTTGGATATGAAGTTGTGGGTTCATATATAACATTTGGTGCAAAACAACAACAAGAATTATCTTTACTTTGTGTTGATGAGTTGATTGTTGTTGATCCTTTTTTGTCTCGTGAAAAAATGCTTTTTCTTATTTCTTTTTGTCATGATCGGCATATTGTGTTTAAGTATGCGGCAGATCAGTTTTCTTCATACGCGAGTCATAGTGTGGCGCATCCGTTGGCAGGATTTCCTGTGGTAGAGCTTAAGCGTACTCCACTTGATGGATGGGGGAGAGTAGTGAAGCGTCTTTTTGATGTGGTTGTGGTTATTATTCTTATCTTGTGTACGTTTCCTTTCATGGTATTGATTTCGCTCTTGATTTGGATTGATACAAGAGGCCCTGTGTTGTATAAAAATGAACGGGTTGGTTTACGAGGAAAAATATTTACTGCATATAAATTTCGGTCTATGCATGTGAAAGATTGTACTGGTGACCAGTTTGGCGAATCAGGGAAAAAAGCTTTGGCAAAAGAAGAAAAACTTATTGCGAAGCAAAATACACGAAGTGGCCCTATTTATAAAGTTGGTAACGACCCACGAGTGACGAGAGTTGGCAGTGTTCTTCGTCGGTTTAGTTTGGATGAGCTTCCACAATTTTTTAATGTGTTGTTTGGTACGATGAGTTTGGTGGGGCCAAGACCGCATCAGTCGCGAGAGGTTGCTGGCTATATTGATGAACATCGTAAAGTGTTTACGGTAAAACCAGGGGTTACGGGATTATCGCAAATTTCCGGTAGGAGTGATCTTTTGTATGAAGATGAAGTCCGGCTTGATGTTTTTTATATTGAACATTGGAGTTTGTTTCTTGATATTATTATTTTTGTGAAGACACCATTTATTTTGTTGAAACGTCGAAAGGCTTTGTAATTGTAATTATTTGTTGCTATGAAGATTGCGCTTGTACATGATTATCTTGCACAGGATGGAGGAGCAGAACGAGTACTCGAGGCATTCCATGACGTGTGGCCAGAAGCTCCTATTTTTGTGTTATTTCATGACGTTTCTTCTATGAAACGATTTTCGGATGCAGATATTCGAGAATCATTTATTGCGAAGCTTCCTTTTGGTCGGAAAAAATATCGATGGTATTTGCCATTTATGCCAATTGCAACAGAGCGGCATGATTTGCATGAGTTTGATGTTGTTCTTTCTTCAACAAGCGCATTTGCTAAGGGAGTTATTACTCGTCCGCAGGCAGTGCATATTTCATATTGTCATACGCCAACACGGTATTTGTGGTCCGACACTCACGAGTATCTTGCGAGTTTGCCGTATAATCCGATTGTCCATATGTTTCTTCCTCGATTGATTCATAAGATGCGGTTGTGGGATAGAGCAAGTGTAGATCGGGTGGATTATTTTATTGCCAATTCTGATACGGTGCGTCAACGGATTAATAAATATTATCGACGTGAAAGTGATATTATCTATCCGCCGGTGAGCGTTGATCAATTTTTTGTTACGAAAAATATTGGTAATTATTTTGTGACGGGAGGACGGATGGTTCCTTATAAACGGTTTGATTTGGTGGTTGAGGTATTTAATCGATTGGGTTGGCCAATTAAAATTTTTGGTTCAGGGCCAGAATTAGACAATCTTAAAAAACGAGCCAAGGATAATATTGAATTTTTGGGGAGAGTCTCTGATAAAGAAAAAGCGAAGTTGTTGGCGCATGCAAAAGCGTTTATTCATCCGCAAGTTGAAGATTTGGGAATTACCCCTATTGAATCTATGGCGAGTGGTCGTCCGGTGATTGCGTATGGCGTTGGCGGGGTATGTGAAACCGTTATTCCAGGAGAAACGGGGGTATTTTTTGAAGAACAAACGTGGGAATCTTTGTTTGATGTATTACTTACGTTTGATGAATATGTGTGGAATGGTGATGCTATTCGTGCGCATGCTATGCGATATAGTGATGAACGATTTCGTCAACAGATTGAAACATATGTTTCTCAACATTATGAAGATTTTTTGCAAGATATGACGCAGTGTCAGCTTGCTGTACAACATACCCCGATTGACTAGTTTTTTGTTCGGTATTTCTATGATTATTGGTATTGATATTCGCTGTTTTGCGAACACACATCGAACAGGAGTGGGAGAATATACATATGAACTTTTGACAGCTCTTTTTTTGGCATATCCTGAATATCAGTTTGTATTATTTATGAATGCCTTTCGAGATGATTCTTTTGATATTCCTGATTGGAAATTTTCTCATGTGCATATGGTGCGAACGCGTTGGCCGAATAAGGTATTTCATTTATGTCAGTTGCTTGGCTTGTTTTCTCTTGATGCTTTTGTATGGCGCCGAGTGAAGCAGTTGTTCCCTGGTGCTGCGGGTTTTGATTGGTGGTATTCCCCAAATATGCATGTGATGTCGTTGTCAAAACAGGTTCCGTTTGTATTGACGATGCATGATTTATCGTTTGATATTTATCGTGATTGTTTTTATTGGCGTCAGCGATTGAAACATTGGTTGGTTCGTCCGCGTCGTTTGTGTCAGAGGGCACAAGTTATTGTGGTGCTATCTGAAAATACAAAACATGATATTGTTACTTTGTATGGTATTCCTGATGATCGGGTGCATGTTGTGTATCCTGGAGTGAGTTCTTTGTTTCAAACAAAAGAGATAAAAAAATCAGGTATTTCTTTGCCTGAACAGTTTGTATTGTTTTTGGGAACATTGGAACCACGGAAAAATGTGATGGGTATTATGTTGGCACATCAGGCGTTGCCACTAGCACTTCGTGCAGCATTTCCTTTTGTTATTGCGGGAAGTTCTGGGTGGAAGTCTGATGATGTACGCGCTATAATGGAACATGATCCGTATATTCAGTATCTTGGATATGTCTCTGCGGAAGATAAGCCAACATTATATACTCGAGCTCGGGTGTTTTTATTTCCAAGTTTGTATGAAGGATTTGGTTTTCCTGTGCTTGAAGCAATGGCATGTGGAACAGCGGTAATTACGAGTAATAGTTCTTCATTATTTGAGGTAACAGGTGGTGCTGCCGTATTGGTTGATCCACTTGATGTGAACGACATTTCTGCTGCATTGCGTGATCTTTTGGAACATGATATTCTTTGTCATTCGCTTGGTGAAAAAGGGCGTGAACGAAGTATGTTATTTTCTTGGCAAAAAACAGCACGAGAATTTGGCACGTTATTGGATCGTGTATAGAAAATAGTCTGAAGCCATTAGGGACATAGTGTATTGGTGTGGGCTATTAATATTATTATGAATTATTTTTATGAGAATTGGTATTGATGCCCGGATGTGGGGAAAGGGATATGGCATTGGGCGATATATTGAACAGTTGGTGCTTCATTTGCTTACGATTGATACGAGTAATACGTATGTGTTATTTGTGCGTCTTGAACAGAAAGCTGTTATTGAACAAGAAATTTCTCAGCATGCGTCTATGGATAGGATACGGCTTATTGTTGCTGATGTCCCATGGTATTCGTGGAAAGAACAATTGGTGTTGCCGAGGATATTTAATAAAACGCCTGTTGATTTGATGCATTTTCCACATTGGAATGTGTCATTTTTGTATAGAAAGCCGTTTGTGGTAACAATTCATGATTTGACGATGTTTCATTATGCACGGCCAGAAGCAACTACCCGTGGAAAAATTGTGTATTTTATAAAAGACAAAATACATCGGCGGCTTATTACCCGTGTTGTACATCGTGCTCGTGCGTTATTGGTGACGAGCGAATTTACGAAGCAAGATATTCATAATACCTTGGGGGTTCCTTTGGATAATATGGTGGTAACGTATCAGGCGCCATTTTTTCAAGCAAATAAAAATACGAAAGAACAAGAATCTTTAGAACATACCGAGCATACAAAACTTCACGTACCTGACTGGCAGGAGTTGTTTGATAGGTTTGGTATTAATGGGTGGTTTGCTCTGTATGTTGGGGCGGCGTATCCACATAAATATTTGTCTGGATTATTAAAAGCATGGAAACGGTTTGAAGAACGGTATGGAAAAAGTCAGTATCAGCTGGTGTTGGTAGGGAAGCAAAATGCGTTTTATGATCCGCTTCTTGAAAGTGATGATATGAAAGCATGTAAGCAAGTGGTGTATACAGGATTTTTGTCTGATGAAGAATTGGCGACAATGTATCGCCAAGCCTCGTTGTTTGTTTTTCCGAGTTTGTATGAGGGATTTGGTTTGACGCCACTTGATGCCATGGCGCATGGTGTTCCTGTTGTTTCTTCTGATCGTTCGTGTATGCCGGAGGTGTTGGGTGATGCTGCGCTTTTTGTTGATCCTGAAAATAGTGAACAGTTTGTGGATGCACTCTATGTTGGATTTACTGATGATGATATTCGTCGAGAGTTGGTTGCAAATAGCAAAGAAGTATTACGGCAATATTCATGGAAGAAGTTGGCAGAAGAAACACTTATGGTGTATGAAAAACAAGGCCGTTCATCTGGACATAAAGGATAGGGCATAACATCTACGAATTAGCAGAGATACATATACGTAAAAAAAATCCCGGTTTGGGATTTTTTTATATTCCAGTGGAATAATGCATATGTTTATTTTATCCTCATTTTTTCTTGAGTATAGAAGTTTTGTGATATACTATGTTTGCTGAATACATTTATTATTCATATCTCAATGGCGTCTTTATCTTCTCGTAAACGTCAACGGTGTTCGTATTGCCGGAAAACAGGCCACAATAAACGTGTGTGTCCTATTTTGCATCCAGAAAAATATGAACAACCGCGTGCTTCTCATAATGGCACTTCATCTACTGTTGATTTATCTATATCAAAAAAACAACATTTTTCACCAATGGTTGATATTCATGTTACAAAGAAACCGGAAGTTTCTTCACATGTGGTGAATTTACGTGCAGAAGGATATGAAAAAGAATGGGATGCTGTTACTCCGTATGTTCCAGAGAAAGCTCCTCAACTTCCACAGTGTGCTTCCTATAATCCGGCAGAAGCAGTTTCTTTTTCAAATAAAGTTGCAAAAGTAAATGCCTATTTATCAGCTGTTAAGGCGTACACAAAACAGGATCAAGCGGTGCCTAGGGCTGATCGTATGAAAGAAAAACCGGTTGTTATTCGTCAGCCACTTGTGTCTCGTATTGGGTCATCTTTTTCTTTTCCTCGGCCATCTTTTTCCTTTTTTTCTCGTGCAAAAGATTGGTGGTATGGGGTATTGAATGCCAAATATATGAGATATGTTGCGGTCATTCTTTTGTTTTTTTCCATTTTGCCGTTTCCTGCGTTGTCTATGTATATACATGTGCGTAAAACAGGGGATGAAGTTATTAATGCAAGTACTAATGCGTTTTTGTCATTGCAATCATCTACGGCGGCTGCGTTTCATGCAAACCTTCCTCAAGCACAATATGATTTAGAAGAAGCATTGGCTTCATTTGATACGGCAACGAATTTAGTAGATAAAGAGCATAAATTACTTATTTCTACGGCAAAATTATTACCAATTATTGGGGCTGAAGTAAAAAGCCGACAAGCAGTTCTTGAAGCAGGACATAAATTAGCATTGTGGAATACCTATTTAGTAAAAGGTATTGAAGAAGCCTCCAAGGATGACAGTATGTCGATTATTGATCGATTTCGTATTTTACGTGTTCATATTGATCGATCAATTCCACAATACCAAGAAGCATTGGTGCTTCTTAATAAAGTAAATCCTTCTACGTTGCCATTGGAATATCAAGAACCATTTGTTCAATTTCGAGATTTATTTGCTGCTGTTATTGATGATATGCATGATATTGTGCAACTGGTTGATGCTGTTGATTTGGTTTTTGGTGGAAAACATCCTCGAACACATTTAATTATGTTTCAAAATACGAATGAATGGCGACCAACTGGTGGTTTCACGGGAAGTTTTGCGGTCGTAAATTTTTCTGATGGGAAATGGGATATTGATGTTCCTGGCGGCGGTACGTATGATTTGCAAGGTCAGCTTGATGTATTTGAAAAACCACCACTTCCTTTGCAATTAGTTAATAAACGATGGGAATTTCAAGATGCCAATTGGTTTCCTGATTTTTCGGCTTCGGCACAAAAGACGGCGTGGTTTTATGAACATGCACGAGGAGAAACGGTGGATGGTGTTATTGCTATTGATTCTACTGTGCTTGAACGATTTTTACGGGTGGTTGGTCCTCAAGTGAGTAGGGCATATGATGATGTCTCTCTTGATGCCGATTCTGCTGTCCATTCTATTGAGGAACAGATCGTTTCAGAAAAAGATTCTTCTGCACCGAAGCAAATTGTTTCATCACTGTTGTTGCAATTTCTTACTGATGTTCAGTCACTTGATGCAGGAGATATGCTTGGATTATTACAAGAGCTTCATGAAGCTCTTGAACAGGGTGAAATTAAAGTATATTTTTCTGATGAATCACAGTCATATTTTCGGCAATTTGGGTGGACAGGAGAATTAGTGGCTACAGCTCCGGCACAAGATTATTTGCACGTTTCTGTGGCAAATATTGGTGGTGCAAAAACGGATGCGTTAATCGAACAAAATATTGATCATCAAAGTGTTATTCAGGAAGATGGGTCAATTATTGATACGGTTATTATCCATCGTGCGCAAGATGCCTATTATGGGGATAATACATTATATAATACGAGCAATATTAGTTATATTCGTGCGTATGTCCCTGAAGGCGCCGAGCTTTTGGATGCGGGTGGGTTTACTCCACCACCAGAGGATTTTTTCGTTGTGCCAGAAGATTGGTATGTTGATGATGTTGATGTGTTGAAGCAGGAACAGGGATTGCATATTGATGAACATACGGGAACTCGCATTACCAATGAATTTGAAAAAACAGCGTTTGGTAATTGGATGATTACGAGCCCTGGTGAATCGCAATCATTATATTTTGTGTATAAACTTCCATTTTCTTTGTTTGACATGAGTACTAAGCAAGAAGATACGTGGGCTGATTTATTGTATAATGAGACTCCTGCGTCCAAATATAGTTTATTAACCCAAAAACAATCTGGAAAAGATGTACATTTTTCTTCCCAGATTATTTATCCTAACTCATGGCAACCGGTATGGAAATCACGACCAGATATTGATTTTGCTTCAAATGGTGCGACATTTGATACTACGTTGCTTGTGGATGAAGTATATGGAGTGGTATTTGCACAACACAAATGATGTAGGGTTGTCTGATTTTTTGTGCTATACTTTTACTTGTATTCGTTTTTGATATTTTATTTATGCCTGCAACATCTTTACAAAAATCATCTTTTTCAAAAAAGAAACCCACAACTTCTAAAAAAGTGAAAAAGTCGTCTTCATCTGTAAAAAAAGGGACGGAGAAAAAACGTGTACTCAAAAAAAAGTCTTCTACGAAAAAGAGTACAAGTCGCGTGAAGAAAACAACTTCTGTTATTGAGTATCCTAAGGTTCTTCAAGAAGAACAGGACGATAAAGTTATTTCCGATTTTTCTGAGCAACCACTTGCTCAGGGATCTCTTGATGATGGCGAACATCATGTTCTTGCAAAAGAACTGCTTAGTAGTACGACGGAGCTTCTTGACGAAGATGATATGCTTACTTTAGGGAATGATGACGAAGGATTTTCTTTTGTTGATGGAGATGAACAAGAACCTGAACAAGAGGAATCAGAAGGATTTCACAAAAAACGTATTCGTAAAGATATTGATGAAAAACTTACGACCATTTATAAAAATGCCGATGGTTCCATGCCTGACATGAAACATTTTCAGAAGAAACCTCGTTGGCGATTCCTCAAGGCATTTATTACTTTTTTATTGACTATAGGATTTTTGGGGGCTGTTGCCTATGCAGGATTTTTTATTTTTCAACCTCAGTCTCGTTTTTCTGAAGCTGATGTTATTTTGTCTATTTCGGGCGATAAGGAAGTTCAAATTGGTCAGGAAGTTCGTTATCGTATTCGGTATAGTAATGCGCAAGTTATTCCACTTACCCAGGCAACACTGCAAGTACGATATCCGGAAGGCTTTGTTTTTTCTGAAAGTAGCCAGTTGCCATCAAATGATACGAATACGGAATGGGATTTAGGAGCGCTTGATAAAGAATCAAGTGGATATATTGATATTTATGGCACCATGTTTGGTAATTTGGATGAAGAGCGGTCATTTCGGGTATTTTTGAATTATACTCCTAGTAATTTTAGTTCATCCTTTCAGAAGGTAGCAAATACTACGGTTATATTAAATGATGCACCGGTTGCTCTGGCTGTGGATGCTCCTGAAAGTGTTGTTGCTGGTGCGGAGACGTCATTTATTTTTGATCTTTCTCTTATTGAAGATGTGCCATTATCAAATGTTCGTCTTATGTTTGAACCGAATGATCGGTTTGTTATTTCTGTAAGTGAGCCCGATTCAGATGAATCTTCTGTTTATGCCTGGACATTTCCTGTATTAGATAAAGATTCACGGGTTACGGTAAAAGGTATTTTTTCTCCAGTTGAAAATGACGATACTCCTGTTTCTCTTACGGCTCGGCTTGTGGGAGAATTGAATGGACAAGATTTTCTGTATACGTCTCAGACATTTGATGTCTCTGTGGTGAATGCTGATTTGGTAGCATCGTTAGCTATTAATGGTTCATTGCATTCATTTACTGTGCAGCCAGGAGAAGTGCTTAATGCAAGTATTCATGTTAAAAATAACGGAAGTGTTGATCTTGAAAAGATGAGGGTTCGGGCAATTTTTGATGCGCCTTCTATAGAAGGGAAAAGTATTTTATATTGGGGATCGCTTACGGATGAATTAGGAGGAGCTATTGTGGGAGAACAACTTGGGGATGATTTACGAAGAGGAACTATTACGTGGAATCAAAGTAATCTGCATGATTTGAATGTCCTTGCTGTTGGTGATGAATTTTCAATTGATTTCAGTTTGCCTATTAAGACAAATGAAGATGTTCCTTTGTCTACTATTCCTTCTTATAAGGCAAAGGTGCTTCTTGAAGTGCAATATGAGAGTGATGGTGAATCACATATTTTTACGAATGCTCCGCTTGAACTTACGTTTAATTCTGATGTTGATTTGGATGTTCGAGATGAAACAACAGATTTGGATGGCACAAAGACACAGCATGATATGGTGTGGGTGCTTACCAATAGTTTTCATGCGCTTACTGATATTACATTGACTGCTGATATTTATGGTGATGTTACCGTTGATCCTGTTTTGTTTGTTGCTCCTGCCGGGGATGTTGCGTATGATGAAAAAGAACAAAAGGTTACATGGCATATTGATACTATGCCCACGAGTGTTGACGTGTTAGCATTGTCATTGCCAATTATTCTTAATACCAACAATCCTAGTCAAACGAATCTTACGTCACAAGTAACATTACAGGCGACGGATACGGTTACTGGTGAACAAATACTTGCGGTAGGAAATGGTATTTTGTTGCCGTCTGCTGAAGTTGTGCAGACACCATAGTTTTTATTTTTCTTTTAATTATAAAAAAATAACGCGTCATTATATGACGCGTTATTTTTTATTGTGGTCCTGGAGGGAATCGAACCCCCACCAACGGTTCCGAAGACCGTTGTTCTATCCATTAAACTACAGGACCCCGTTACACGCTTCGCTGCGCGGGGCAAGCCTATTATATATAGCTATTTTTGGCTTGCCTAGCGTACCGAAATGAAGATTTGTGCCCCCGCCTGGGCTTGAACCAGGGACCGTTTGCTTAAGAGGCAACTGCTCTACCAGCTGAGCTACAAGGGCATTATGTATCGCGATTGTGCGATGAACACTATATCATGAGATAAATAATAAATCAAGAGAATCGTGTATTCTAGAAAGAGCCCTGATGGTCAATAGGAAAAATTCTCTTACGAGAATTTTTTTATTACCCAATTGGATCGTTTGGTTCGCGTGTGAGAATTTCTATTTTTGGTCCTTTCCATCCTTTTACCTTGAGTGCTTCTTCTGCTGCCGCTACTTGCGCTTCTTGTTTGCTGCCGCCGTCTCCTCTGGCAACTTGTTCTTTTCCAAGGTATACCGCAATAGTGAATTGTTTATCATGATCTGGTCCGTCTTCGTGAAGCACTTTATATGTTGGTGTTACGCCAACAATTTCTTGTGCTGATTCTTGGAAGCGAGATTTTGGATCCATCCATAGTCCGAGATCAAGAATTTCTGGAAGTTTGCTAATGACCCATCTGGTGATAAATTGTTTTGACATGTCCCATCCTTGATCTATATAGATGGCACCAATGATTGCTTCAACTGCATTTGCGAGAATGTAATCGCGGGCTTTTGTACCCGCATCTTTTTGTTCTCCGTGGCTAAGAAATAGGTACGGTTCAATATTCATTTCTCTTGCAACAAGAGAACAATTTTTTGCATTCACAAGAGCCGCTCGCCAGTTGGTAAGTTCTCCTTCTGGATTGAGGTAGTGTTCGAACAAAAATTCTGTTACTACTAATTCAAGAACAGCATCACCAAGAAATTCTAATCGTTCGTTGTGAGCAAGTGGGAATTCTCTATTTTCATTGAGGTATGATCTGTGAACGAGTGCTTGGACAAGGTGTTGTTTCGTGGTAAAGTTTACCCCGATTTTTTTTTCGAGGGTAGAAAATTTTTTTTCTTTGTATATTTCGTCTATCATAGAATACTCTTTGATTCATAGCCTCAGCAAGAGGCTGCTATTAGTTTTTTTTGAAGTAGTTTATAGGGAGAAGATGTCTGTGTTTTTTATGAACTGATGTCTGTGTTAGGTGTTTGTTGGAGGTCTTTGTATATTCCACCTAGGATGCCATTAACAAATTTTCCACTTGTTATTCCTCCATAGGTTTTGGCAATTTCAATTGCTTCGTTGATGGCTACTTTTTCAGGAATTTTTTCGTTGATAGTAAGTTCATATACGCCAATGCGTAAAATATTTCTATCGACAATTGACATTTGTCCTATTGGCCAGTTTGTTGCATATGTTTCAATAACGTTGTCTATATTGTCTATATGTTCAACGATGCCTTCTACTGTTTGCCGTACGTATATTTTGTTTTCATCAAGTCCTACCCCAAATTCTTCTAGATTTTGGTCAATAATTGCAGGGAGGGCTGCAGTAGGCTTTTCTTTAAAATCCCATTGATAGAGAATTTGCATGACAATTGTTCTTGCAAGATGACGATTTGACATAAGTATATGTATAAAACTACCGCTTACTATAGCGAAATTATTTACGATAAGCAAATATTTTTGTGTGTAGGTTCACAAAGACCCCTTTTTTTTGCTATGATAGGTATATATGAAGGTTGTTATTTGTACGGATAAAATATCATGGGAAAAATCATCTATACCGCTTAATCAAGCGGAATTTTTGCAATCTTGGGATTGGGGGGTGTTTCAACGTTCTGTGGGGAATATGCCATTACGTATGCAGCTTTTTGATAAGGATACCCTTGTGTGGCAAGGACAAGGATTTGTCTATTCGCTTGCGTTAGGAAAAATGTTTGTTTATTTTCCACGAGTTTTTATGAAAAAACAGTATCTGGCTGTTGTGTGTCAGTGGTTGAAAAAACAAGGATATGTTTTTGTGAGATTTGAACCGATAGAGTCGGGAGCTATACCACAGGATTCTTGGCATGTTGAAATGACAACATATAGGCAGCCTAAGGATACGTTGTTGCTTGATTTATCTCAGACACAAGATGAGTTGTTTGCCCACATGCATAGTAAGACTCGGTATAATATCCGATTGGCAGAAAAAAAAGGAGTAGAAATTCGGCGGGAACCTTCTGCAGAGGTATTTTATGTTTTGAATACACAAACAACAAGTAGAGATAATTTTCGTAGTCACGAAAAAGCGTATTATGAAAAAATGTTGGCACAGGATATGTGTGAACAGTTTACTGCGTATTATGAGGGAGTTCCTATTGCTTCAAATATTTGTGTTTATGGGTCACAATCGTATGTCTATTTACATGGAGCGTCGAGTAATGAACATAGAAATGTGATGGCACCTTATTTACTCCAATGGGTTCAAATTCAACATGCAAAGCAGTTGGGTCTTGCGACGTATGATTTTTGGGGGATATCTCCGTCTACGCCGGCACGACCGCAAACATCTTTTCATCATTTGTCTTGGAATGTGGATGATGTGTGGACGGGGGTAACTCGATTTAAAGCGGGGTTTGGCGGATTTCAGGCTTGTTATGCTGATGCGTTTGAAGTGATGTTGAGTGGTGTTTGGTATCGATTATACAAATTTGTTTCCGCATTACGAAAATAATATATGAAATATTCTTGGAGTCGCACTATATTTTTTGCTATAAACCAGGTGACGGGAAAATATCGGGTGTTGGATTCTTTTATGATTTTTTGTGCGATGTGGTTGATTTTTATATTGGGAAGCGTGGTGGTATATTTATCTATTCCATTAATTTTATTTACTGATGGGGACAATTCATTTTTTTCGTTTTTGGTACTTTTGTTGACTACTCTATTTTTTGCGATAGCGGTTAATTGGTTGTTTGCCTATGCGTTTCCTCATCCGCGTCCTATTGTGGAGTTTCCTAAAATAACACAATTGTTGACGCCCATGAGTACTTGGAAATCTTTTCCCTCTGATCACACAACGGTCGCATTTATTTTTGCCTTGTTTTCAACTTTTTTCTTTTCGGAGTTTCCGTTTATCACTGTTTGTACATTTTTGTGTGCATCGGTGGTTGCCTTTTCGCGTATTTATGTGGGGGTACACTATCCGAGAGATATTGTGGGGGGAATTGTGAGTGCCTTGTTCTTTTTTGTATTTGTCGTGTATATTATGAGTCCGTATGTGTTATCATTTTTTGTGTATTTGAATTCGTTATTAGATATTGTATGAATGTTGTTATTGTTTGTGGGGGATTATCCACTCGGCTTGGAGATATTACCAAACATGTTCCAAAAATTTTGCTTGATATTGGTGGAAGGACTGTGTTGGACTGGCAGCTTGCTATGCTTAGGCCTCTTGGTGTATCTCGTGTTGTCTTGGCTGCGGGGCATTTGTCTGATGTGTTACAAAAACAAGTAGGAACATCTTATAAGGGATTTGATATTGTTTATGCTGTTGAAGAAAAAAAACTTGGTACGGGTGGGGCAATTAAAAATGCATTTTCGTATATTGACACCCTTGATGAGCCAACGTTAATTTTAAATGGTGATGTTTTGAGTACGGTTAATTTTGGTGATATGGTGAATCAGTTGCGACATGGTTCTGATGGATTGATTTTGGGAACAAAAGTTGATGATGCGTCAACCTATGGCACACTTGCGTATGATGAAACGCATCATTTGTTATCGTTTAAAGAAAAAGAAGGTAAGCAGATTGAAGGGTATATCAATGGGGGAGTATATCTATTTACCACACAAGCAACGGCGTATTTTCCTGATGAGGATGCGTTTAGTATTGAGTATGATGTGTTTCCTCATATGAAGGAGTTGTATGTTTATTTATCAGATAGTCCGTGGATAGATGTTGGAGTACCAGAGCGTTTGGCGTGGGCTCGGGAGCATGCGGATGTTTTTTCTTCAGTTGTTTTGTAATTTATGAAAGTTTATTTTCTCTTGGTGCTCACTTGCCTTATCGTATTTTTTTGTTGGTTTGTTCATGGTGAAATTTTTTGGAGCGAACCTCAGGATGTTGAAGAAGTGACTTTTTCAGTTAATGCGGGGGATACTGTTTCATCATTAGCTGTACGTCTTGCTGAAGAAAGAGTGATTAAGAATGCGACAATTTTTAAAGTGTATGTTACTTGGCGTGGTGTTGATCGGCGAATTCAAGCAGGAGATTTTCGTGTACAATCACCGATTACGTTGGCGCGTGTTGTTGATGTGTTGGCAGCGCCCAAAACAAGGAGCGAAAAAGAAATAACGTTGTTACCGGGATGGACATTGCGGGAGGTTGCCGCTTATTTTGAACGAGAGGGAATTGTAACAACGGACGAAGTATTTCAGGTATTAGGTGAGCCTGCTGTGGTGAGTGATTCAGTTGCGGGTACTTTTTTTTCAGAGGCATTTATTTTGCAGGGTAAACCTGCCAATATTAGTTATGAAGGGTATTTGTCTCCCAATACGTTTCGTATTTTTTCTGATGCGAGTTTTGGTGATATTGTGCATAAATTAGTTGATCATAGAGATAGTCAATTTACTGATCAAATGTATGCTGATATTGCTGCCGCGGGGAGGACGCCTTTTGAAGTACTGACGGTTGCTAGTTTGATAGAAAAAGAAGTTCGTTCTTCGGAGGATAGAAGAATTGTTTCTGATTTATTTTGGCGTCGGCTTGATAATGGATGGCCACTTCAAGCAGATTCAAGTATTCATTATATAACGGGGTTAACAGGAGATGTGTTTACGAATGCTCGTGATCGAGATGTTGATTCTCCTTGGAATACCTATAAATATGCTGGGTTGCCAAAAGGGCCAATTTCAATGCCAAGTTTGGATGCTATTATGGCGGCAATTTATCCAGAAAAAAATTCATATTGGTATTTTTTGACAACGCTTGATACGGGGGATGTTCATTTTTCTAAAACGTTAGATGAACATAATAGAAATGTTGAAAAGTATTTACGTTAATTTTATTTATCAAAATGTATGGATGCTATTGATTATCATAAAAAATGGGGAGGGAAAATTGAAATTATTTCTCGAGTAAAGGTGGAGACTGCAGAAGATTTGAGTTTAGCTTATACCCCTGGTGTGGCTGAACCGTGTAAAGCCATTGCTGAAAATAAAGATTTGGTTTATGAATACACGCGTAAACATAATATGGTTGCGGTGATTACTGATGGTAGTGCTGTGTTGGGATTGGGAAATATTGGTCCAGAAGCGTCACTGCCGGTGATGGAAGGGAAAGCACTTTTGTTTAAAGAGTTCGCTGGGGTTGATGCGTTTCCTATTGCACTTACTACACAGGATGTGGATGAAATTGTGGAAACAGTGGAAAGAATTTCTCCGATGTTTGGGGGAATTAATTTGGAAGATATTTCTGCACCACGATGTTTTGAAATTGAAAGACGATTGCAGCAGTCATTGTCTATTCCGGTATTTCATGATGATCAACATGGGACGGCTATTGTGGCGTTAGCGGCGTTATATAATGCATTGAAGGTGGTTGATAAAAATATTGAGGATATCCGTGTGGTGATGAGTGGTGTTGGTGCTGCTGGTGTTGCAATTACAAAATTACTTTTGGCAGCGGGTGTCGGTGATGTGCTTCTTGTTGATTCACAGGGATTGATTTGTAATAGACGAGATAATCTTACGGATGTAAAAGAAGATTTATTGGCTGAGTTAAATAATAAAGGAATTTGTGGATCATTGGCTGATGCGTTTATTGGGGCGGATGTATTTATTGGTGTGAGTAAGGGTGGTTTGGTGACTGCCGATATGGTAAAAAGTATGCATGACGGTGCTATTATTATTGCGATGGCAAATCCTGTGCCAGAAATTATGCCTGACGTTGCCAAGGCTGCTGGCGCTGCTGTTGTTGCTACGGGGCGAAGTGATTTTCCGAATCAGGTGAATAATGTGCTTGCGTTTCCTGGAATTTTTCGTGGGCTTCTTGATGCGCGTATTCCAAATGTTACTGATGATATGAAACTTGCGGTGGCACGAGCACTTGCTGATTATGTGACAGATGTTCACGCTGAGAATATTATACCAAGTCCTCTTGATAAACATGTTGTGCAGGTTGTTGCAGATGCGGTGAAGGAAATAGGAAAATTAGATTAGCTTTTTATTAACTTTACTGTATTCTTTTGTCGCCAAAAGAATCAAAAGCGCTGGGGTGTGCAAAATCGCTTTATGATTATTTATTTGATGATTGGTGTGATTTGAGGCTAGAATGCACACCCCAGACCCCAAATCGCAACAGGTTTTATTGGCTATTTATTTGAGATTTTATGAAAACTTCGGATTTTGATTATCATTTGCCGCCAGAGCGGATTGCGCAGCGGGTGATGGAGCCACGAGATCATTCTCGGTTGCTTGTGGTTGATAGAGAAAAACATACTATCGTGGATAAACAATTTTTTGATATTGTGGATTATTTTCAAAAAGGGGATTTGTTGATTTGGAATAATTCAAAAGTGTTTAAGGCTCGTTTGTTTGGAGCACTTTTGTCTGTTGATGGAGAGGTGCTTCGTGATCATGATAATCCTGTGGAAATATTTTTGGTTCGTCCCATGGAAAATCCTGGTGTGTGGAAAGCGTTAGCTCGTCCTGGAAAACATGTAAAGATTGGGACGAGAGTACAGTTTGCTAAAGATTTTTATTGTGAGCCGTTAATAAAAGAGCCTGATGGGACATTATTGGTACAGTTTCCATATAATGAAGCAATTGTACGGAAAAAAGCGAATCAGTATGGGCAAGTGCCTATTCCGCCGTATGTAAAAGATGAAAAACATGAGTTAGAAAGTTATCAGACTGTGTATGCAAAGGAAGAAGGGTCTGTTGCTGCACCAACTGCGGGATTTCATTTTACGCCACGAGTTATTGGGGCATTACAAAAAAAGGGCGTGATTTTTGCAGAGGTAACATTGCATGTTGGTTTGGGAACATTTTTGCCAGTGAAGACAGAAAAAATTGAAGATCATACGATGCATGAAGAATGGGTGGAAGTGTCAGGGTCTACTGTGCAGGAAATTGAGCGTGCCAAAAAAGATGGACGACGGGTTATTGCGGTGGGAACTACTACTGTGCGGACGCTGGAAGGTGTC
>Ga0066639_10001330_pt1 | contig 21910 bp, 26 predicted proteins | sample CryGeyCG2114_010_2_FD_59504 | JGI IMG/M metagenome (GOLD analysis project Ga0066639, IMG submission 59504) | Groundwater microbial communities from aquifer - Crystal Geyser CG10_big_fil_rev_8/21/14_0.10 | ecosystem: Environmental > Aquatic > Deep subsurface > Groundwater | place: USA: Utah...
GAACAGCACGCCGAGGCAGGCTAGAAGCGTGAGCAGCAGGACTGGAATTTGGTCTGGCATTGAGTAATGGATCTGTTTTTTCATTATGTTTCTCCCCTTGTTCGCTTTTCCCTGTTTTAAAGATCGATAGTTCCCCTTGGTTACCAGTATACACAGACAACATATGTCAAGCAATAAAAAAAAGATAGCAATTGTTACTCCGGTGTTTCCGCCGTATCGTGGCGGTATTGGCACTGTTGCGTACCACTATGCGCGCCTCCTCGCCTCGCGCGGACAGGACGTGACGGTATTCGCGCCTGATTATGGGCATGGCGACCCTGTTGATGTTCCCGGCGCGCACGTCGTACTGCTCAAGCCGCGTTTGGCGTATGGTAATGCCGCGTGGATACCGGATCTGGCGCTCACGCTTCGTTCATTTGATACGGTTATTCTGCAGTATCCGTTTTTTGGCGGCATGCGTCAGGTTCTTCTGGGAAAGCAAAAAGGCTATTATCGGCTGGTCATGGTTTATAATATGGATGTTGTGAGCGGCGGACTTAAGGGGCTTATATTCAAATATACTACGGCATTTTTTCTGCCGAAGATCGTGAAGGCGTGCGACGTGGTGCTCGTATCAAGCGGAGATTATGCCAAACATTCAAATCTTGCTCCATTCTGGAAAGAGAACGGCGGGCGATGCGACGTTATTCCTCTGGGTGTTGATGTTGATCGTTTTTCCCCGGGCGCTCCGCCCCCTGCGCTGTATGAACGTTTTTCTATTCCGCAAAACAAAAAAATAGTTCTGTTCGCGGGCGGTCTTGACCCCGCGCACTATTTCAAAGGCGTGCCGCATCTTATTCGCGCCGCGCGCGGCTTTGATAAAGAAAACGTTCATCTTGTTATTGCCGGGAAAGGATCGCTCGTTGCGGATTATGAAGCGCTGGCTTTGGAGAACGGCGTTCGGGATATGATAACATTTACCGGAGGTGTTTCGGATGATGACCTTGTATCTCTGTATCGAGCCGCAGCGGTGACGGTTCTGCCGTCTATTGACCGGTCGGAATCGTTCGGCATCGTGCTTGTTGAATCAATGGCATGCGGTACGCCGGTTGTAGCGTCTGATCTGCCCGGCGTCCGTTCGGTGTACGAAGATGGCGTATCAGGTGTACGCGTAGCGGTCGGTGAGGAAGATAAGCTGGCAGAGGCTATTCACCGTATAGTATATAATGATGGTTTGAGGCAGCAAATGTCAGGGGCCGCACGAGAGCGTGCAGTCAGATATTTTGATTGGGAAAAAATAGGGGATGCGCTTTTGACAAAAGTGTAGATTGTGCTGTGTATCCACATATATCGTTCTTTTAATCATTGGCACAGAGAGGAGTCTGTACGTGGATTTTGAGATCTATGAAGACGAACTGTCTTTGGAAGCTGCGATTGAGTTCATCCAAAGCAAATGCCGTCCATTGATGTGGGGCAATGCGGTTCCTGTATGTACCATGGATGCGAGGGAGCATATTCTAACATCCGATGCTCTTGATGGGGAACTGCATTTCGCTCTTCGACAGAGAGATGTTACTGAGATCATAAACATAGCAAAAACACTCAGGCATCTGAGCCAGGTTCTTTCGCATAAAGAGTATTCTGATCTTTTGCTCTTGGTGCTACCGGATCTTATCAATATGCCGGGGCAATGCGAGATCAAATGGCGTACTCAACCCTCTTCGGAAAACCAACCCTTAATGGGTCTCTTTCCAACGTCTGTTGCAATCACGTGCGCGTCGTCTAATTGACGACATGTTTTCCAACCGAGGCTTGTTTCCGCGCCTCGGTTGTTTTTTTGTGTTTTTTTGATACTATCTAGCTATGCCTCGCACTATAAGACATGTAGTTATATTGACCTGTTCGGTTCTTGCCCTGTATGGCAACTGGACGCTGTTTCATAATCCCTTGCTCGGCGCGATCGCTCTTTTGTTATACTTTGGCGGTTTATCCGTGAATTATGCGTCAGTAGTGAGAAAAACGCTTTCCTTTGGTGAATATTGGAATAAGGCATATGGTTTTTTGATGGGGTTTTATCTTTCTGCAATGGTGGCCGGGATTCCGATTGTGGTGTGGAAGTATCATCGTCCGACGATCGCGCTTGCGCTTTGGTTTGTTGGCATGGTGGGAATCATGCTTGCGTGGCGGTATGCGCCAGACGAAAGAAGCGCAAAGATCGGCGACGCATCGCGAAAGATTCTGCGTTTTTTCATTCGAGATTGTTTTAGAGATAAAACGATTTGGCTATTCTCATTTCTCGCGGCTCTGTTCATCTTTTTCGTTTTTCACGCACGAACTGGCGTGTATATCCTTTCTCCGTGGGACGCGCTATCATCGTTCGTGCTGATGATTTTTTTCGGCCTGTCATTAATCATGGCGCGTATTGTTTTTTCCAAACGGCCGAGGTCGGTCATTGTCATTATTCTTGTTATCTTTTCGTATTGCGCGCATCTGTATCTTCCTGCGGTGTACGAGACCGGATTTGGCGGAGACAAATGGCGGCATCTCGGAGCTGAGAGATGGCTTGCGGACGGAAACATCTACACGCCGAGCATCTGGGGCGAGGACACCTCAATGGTGCGCTTCGGCCCTATTGCTGTTCCGGAGGCACTTGTTGCCGGCAACAAAACATCCTACGCCGCGCAGTGGGCATCAACCATCTCTATTGCCGAGTCTCTTAATGTTAATATATTCTGGGTTGACCTCTTGATGATATTTTTGTTGTGGTCGTTTTTTATTACCGCAATTTTATATCATATCGGATCATTGATATTTCGTGATTCTCGAATCGGGCTTTTACTGGCCTTCTTGCCCATGCTTTTTTATACATATCAATCAGAAGGCGCGCTTACCATCCCCGTTTCGTTTGGGCACCTTTTCTTCTTCTTTGTTCTGCTGTTGTGGCTGCATTACGCGGATACAGGACGCCGCGCATCGTTCAGAGCCGCTTTGATCATGAGCCTGCTGTTTTTCTGGAATTATATCCTTAACTTTTTTGTACTCATCGGGATAGGCATACTGTCTGTTGCCTGGAGAAAATTGTTCGTGAGCCGCCTGCACTGGGGCCAGCTTCGGAGAAAACACAACATCAGCGAACGGCGGATCAAACTTCGCGATCGCACGCTATTTGGTCTTCTGGTCGCGGGCTCTGTTTTGGCTATTCCGTTCCTTGAAATTTTTCAGGGACTTTCCACATTCTCAGCGGAGTCTTTTTCCATGATGGGAATAGTGAATGCGTTTGCTGACGCGTTTGGCAGACTTTCGGGTTTCATTGGCATTGTGGTGCCCCCTGATTTTATTGATCAGGGAAATTTTTTATACAACCAGACCAAGCTATCACTTTCACGGATTCCGCTTTTTTCATATCGGCTTGTACCTTTTTTGGTCTCCATGGCAGTGTGGGGTTCTATAACGTTTATGCTGTATCGCATCTTCCGTTTCAAGAGAAGAGAGCGCACAGTGATGCTGGTCGCAATTCTGTTCCTTATTACGTTGTCGTCCTATTTTATTTCGTGGTCGTTCACGGATGGCGTGCATATTCTCGCGCGACGGCTGAACGAAACGATCGTGTTTTTTATGATCGTGTTTTTGGGCGCGGCGCTCTGGCATTTTGTGTATCACGCATCAGTTCCGATACTACGGCGCAAGCGGATCATAGCTGCATCGTTTTTGCTTGCATTCGCCGCTACGTCAACCTATGCGTCCGGACCAAAATTGCAGCTTGTAACCGGTGATGAGTTGAGCGCCGGGCAGATCGTTTGGAGTGAGCACCGGTTCGATCAGGAACCATATTGCGTGATAGCGAATACCTGGCCATTGTTGGGTCTTGAGGCGGTTTCCGGGAAGCGTATTGTGGCAGGCAATTTTCCGGTGTATAAGGAATACGCCCAGCCAGAGCGCGTGAAAATATTCGAAGGCATGTCAAAATCGCCGAAAGCCTCGTGGGTTGAGGGAGCGTTCAGGGTAACTGGAGCGTCGGTGTGTTATTATATGACGGAAAATCGTTGGATCAACGATACCGTACTTGAAAAAACCGTTGAACTACTGGGAGAACCGCGTAGAGTTGGAGATGTGTATATATGGCGCATAGAACAAAAGGACTGGGAAACGGGGAATTAAAAGGTGCTATACGGGGTGCTGACTTTTTGCATTGAAAACTTATTTGTCTGAAACACACACGGCTTTTTTTATGTCTATGACTGTGGAAATGTTTGTTTTCAATGTCTGTCGTTTTGGCTATACTGTAACCAGACAGGCAAAGATGGCACCCAATTACGCCGCGACGAAATAAAAGGAGGGGAACATGTTCCTTACATTGTCATTGGGGTGATCAAGTTCAGCGCCTGGGATACTGCGCCGAACGAAGCGTGGTCAGTGCACCACCGGCTGTCGCAGTTCTGGGGAGGCGAAACGCGTTGGCCGTATCAAAATGGCATAAAGATCCCCGACAGGATCCATAAGTGCTGGCACACTATGTTCAAGTCATGGCCCGCGGAATGGATTATTGACGAGATCAATGCTAAATATGCAGAGCCCAGCGTGAAGTATGTCCCGGTTCTGTTCACGCGTGGAAGAATTCCTGAACCTGAAGGCCACCGCCACATGCGCGAACGCCGAAATCCGCGTCATGAACTCTGGAACCAAATTTTTCCAGCGCACCTGCCGCCCCATAAAAAGGCAGAGATCATGTCTCAACTGGTTGATTCTCAGTGCCTCATATTTGCTTGTGTTCAACGGGCGGATGAGGAGGCGCTCGTTGCCGGTTAATCAAATGGGCTTTCCGAAGAAAATGGAAAGCCTTTTTTATCAGCGATCGTCGCGCGAGTGAAATGAAAAGTACTCTTTTCATTTCCGATGCCTTCGAGTCCTGCCTGCCGGCAGGCAATACAGGGTTTAATGCCTCGCAGCTCTGCTGCGGCTTTGAGAGTCCAGAGCTTGCTCTGGGGTCAATACCCTTTATTTGATTGCCATTTTTTGGTGTGGTGTGATATTATGCTAGTAAGATGTAACGCTGTAGATAAGAGTGGGGGACCTGCTCTTTTTTAATCTCAACCAAGGGGGTTTTGTGGGAGCGACATTGGCATGTACGGGATTCAGAGCAAAGACGTGTCCAAAAAGAGAACCTAAGAAGAAACAGAAGAGAAAAGTAAGAATGTCCGCTGTCTCTAGTAATCGGCTGATCAAAAACCCAGTGAGCAAGTGCGCGCTGTGTGGGCGCATCAAAAAGGGCATTCTGGATGAATGGCGTGAAGACCAATGGAATTCGGAAGCGCGCCGTCTTGAGGGGTTAAGACAGTGTTTTAACATCACTTGCTGCGCTGATTGTTGGAGGGTTTACGGGCCGAATGAAGCCTTTGAGGCGCAGCTTCGCGAGCGTCTCGTGATTGAAGAGTTGCTGCAAAAGGGCTATGAGCTCGCCATGATCGATGTTGATCTCAGCAAGATTTAGAATTGACATATTAGCAGGGTGCCCTAACGTACCCTGCTATTTTTTTTGTGCGGAAGTTTTTTTGGGAAAAGTCCGGGTGTGAACCACGAAAGGACCGTCTGCGTTGTTGCTACTCTTTTTGATTGGATCGGGTGCCGTGCTTTAGTGAAGGACATGATCCAGACGTATCCTTCCAGAAACGCCCGAGGAATAATAAGCGGCCTGCCCGCAAGCGCGTATCCGGCCCAGAGTCCAAGCCAGCCGATGCAGATGAGCGGCAGTTGCCAGAGGAGCGCAAAGAAAGGCATATCCTTCCACAGAACCCACACCAGATTGCGATAGGTCTGTCGCACCGAAAACGTCGAGAGTTTTCCGGTTGAGGCCGAGCCTTTGTGATACACTACAGCATCGGGCGCATACGCTGTCTTAAAACCAGCAAGACGCGCCCTGAATCCGAGATCAAGATCCTCGCAGTATGCGAAGAACCGTTCGTCGAACAAGCCGACCTTTTCAAGAAGCTCCCGCGAGTACAGCGCGCATCCGGCTGACGGGCAGAATAGTTTTTCTTGCTCGCTCGTTCGGTTGAAAGGCAAACCGCTTGCGTAGACTGTAACACCAAGATTATCTATTGCGTTTCTATCATCATATTGCATCATGCGCGGAGCTACCATGTTCGCGTTCTTTTGAACCATTGGCTCTAAAAAGTCTTGTCTAACCTCGGTATCGTTATTCAGCATGACCACTGCGCCAACGCGCGCATCAAGAAGCGCTTTTTTGATGCCGATGTTATTGCCGGCCGCGAAGCCAAGATTGCTATCATTCTGAATAGGTATAATGAATGGGTATTCAATTTTCAATATTTCCAGATGTTCTGCATCATCATTATTCACAAGATAGATCGAGTGGTTCTGATACGTGAGATTTTTTAGCGATTTTAAACAAAGCCTCGTATCCTCGAGGTTTTTGTAGTGCAGAACGATGATGGCTATATGTGGTTGTTTCATGCTATGGATATGGTAGTATAATTTTAGCTTTAGAGCCATACAGCCGTAGGCAGCGTGTTCCTTTTGACCGCTGCGCTACGGCTCTATAGCTGTATGGCCGTCAATAATGAGAAAAAAATCATCTATATTTGGCGGGCTATCCTGTGGATGGCCGCGCTTCTGACGTTGTTTTGGCTTTTTTGGATTAATCTCGTACCGACCGGGAAAATGATCCTTTCGTATCAGTCCAGCAGTCCCACATCGCCTGTGAGCGCGCTTCATCCGGAAGAGCGGGTAATTGATCTTCCGGAAGATGGAGGCAGCCAACGGTTTTTCATTGATCCGGTCTATTTTGACGTAAAGGCTCCGCGTGAGTTTGATACGGTCACAGCGACCATGACCTGGAAGAATCAGACCCAGCCTATCCTTGAGCTGGGCGCGCATTCTGTTCGCGGCGCGTGGGGATTTGTGATGAAGCCTTTGCAGAATAGAATCATTGATAATCTTGATTGGGGCTGTGATCAGTATGATGACGTGCTATTCTGCCAGAAAGAAAGGCGATATACAAGCCTGTCTGCCTTTTTTGCCAATCCTCCGTCTTCTGGCGTAGTCTCGTACCATTATGTGCTCCCCGAGACCGTTCCGCACGATGTGATGAATGTCAGGACCGACATGCAGGATTATGCATATCTTATTGCAACATACACATCGCCTGCTGGTCTTGGCAATGGAAGCTACAGGCGATCTGTGCAATTTGATTGGAGCAATTTTGCTATTCACATCAATGAGTTGAGTTTCATCATTTCCGCGCCAGAACTCAATCAAGGGCACGGCCAGATCGTTATTGATGGAATTGATGTTGAGCTCAAACGAGATCCTTTGGATTGGGAAGGTTTTGCGGAATATATCAAGAATCAGGCGCGCCGCTTGAAAAAATAATTCAAAGGAATCCACCATGAAGCAAATAATGTTAAAATTGAATACCGAGCTATTTCGTACAGTAGGCGTTCTTGTTTTTATCTTGTATCTTCTTGAAACGCTCAAAGAAGGATATGTTTCTTTTTTTATAAATCCGGTGTGGGTGCTGCTCGTTTTTTTTGCCTCAGGGGCTGTGTGGTTGTTTGATAGGGGATGATCTGAATGTTTCTAATGAAATACTCGTTGTAATAGATATATATATCGCCTGGACGTGTTTAGGTCTTTTTTGATTTGATTTTTGTGCCTTTTCTGCACTATACTGCAAACATGATAGATGGCGTTATAATCAAAGAATTAAACCAATTCAAGGACGAGCGCGGCTGGCTCGCTGAGCTTTGGCGTCGGGATGAGACTGATTACGCGCCTGCCATGGCCTATGTCTCGCGAACGGAACAGGATATAATCCGCGGACCGCACGAGCATCGCGCCCAAAGTGACTATTTTGTTTTTTCCGGCCCCGGAACATTTGAGCTTTACTTGTGGGAGAACAGAGAGGGTCGTGAGAGATACCGCGAACGAGAGGTGCTGACTGTTGGAGAAGAGAATCCGACACTGGTCATTGTGCCGCCGGGCGTAGTGCACGGCTACAAGTGCGTCAGGGGCCCTGCTTTTTCCATCAACCTTGCGAATACGCTGTACAAAGGAGAAGGGAAGAAGGAGGAAGTCGATGAGATCCGCTGGGAAAAGGATTTGAACTCGCCATTTATTATTGATCAGTAAAGATATCAGCCGGTTATATGTCATACACCAAACAGGAAAAATTGCACATTGTCACGCCGGTTGCGGTGATCCGGCGCGAAGACGGGCGCATTCTTTTACTAAAGCGACGGGATGATGAAACCGTGTACCCTGGGTATTACACATTTCCGGGTGGCAAGATGGAAGGCAATGACACTATCGCGGAAACACTCAAAAAAGAAGTGAAAGAAGAATGTGATCTGACTCTTGCTGACGGATTTATTCTGATAAAAGAAAAATCGATCGGACGGGCCGACGGACAGACTTCGAAATCTTTGTCTTTTTTGTGTACCGCAGAAAATGCGGATAGTGTCACAATTGACGAAAACGATTTTACCGATTACACCTGGGCCAACCTTGATGAGCTGCGCAGTCTCAAGCACGTCGGCATTGAAGCTGAGTTTGTAAAAGTTAAAGCAATTTACGACTCGGGTTGCAATCGTGAAGTGTTTTTTGTTGATACGGATTCCGTTGATTTCCGGAACAAATAGCATACTAGTCAAAAATGTATGGACGATTGCGTATTCTGTAAAATAGTCAGCAACGATATCCCATCCTACAAAGTGTACGAGGACGAGCGATCACTCGCATTTCTTGATATTAATCCCGTTAACATTGGTCATACTCTTGTCATTCCAAAAGAACACCACGCCGATCTGTCAGATACGCCTCCTCCTCTTCTAGCACACTTGGTCGGTGTTGTGCAAAAAATAGCGCCGACGGTTGCAGCGTCGGTTAATGCCGAGGGGTTCAATTTGTGCATGAATAACGGGCAGGATGCGGGTCAGGTTATATTTCACGCGCACCTGCACATTATTCCGCGCTTTCCCGACGACGGGCATTCGCTCTGGAGCGGCCGAAGCATTGAGGAAGAAGAACTGTCAAAAACAGCCGACGCGATACGCAAGGAGTTTTTGGTATGAAGAATGTCATTGTAACCGGATCGATCGCGTATGACCGCATCATGGATTTTCCAGGTCGTTTTCGCGAGCACATACTCCCTGACCAGATGCATGTTCTGAACGTGTCTTTTACGCTCAATAAACTTGAAGAAAATTTCGGCGGGACCGCGGGTAACATAGCGTATAATCTTTCGCTCGTTGGTATTGCGCCGACAGTGATCGCAATGGTCGGGACTGATTTTGATCGATACGAAGAGCATCTGCGGCAGTGCGGGATACGCACGTCCTCAATTTCCCGAGCTGAAGGCGCCTACACCGCGGTCGCGAATATGATTACTGATCTTGATGACAATCAAATCAGCGCGTTCTACCCCGGCGCGCTTGCGCACGATCCTGCTCCTCTTGAAAAAAAGGTTGCTGCATCAGCCGGATTGATTATGATCGCTCCGTCCTCCAAGAAAGAAATGACTATGCGGTGCATGGAGGCGCGGCGGTTCCATATTCCATACTGTTTTGATCCCGGACAACAGATAATCATGCTTTCTCCAGAAGAACTCGCGCACTGCGCGGCGGACTCCGCCATTGTCATATTCAATGACTATGAGTGGCAGTTGTTCAGAAACAAAACAGGCCAAGAGCTTGATGATCTGACAAGCCGCGGGATTGTGGTAGTAGTGACGAGCGGAGCTGAAGGATCGACAATCTACACCAAAGACAAGGACTACGGTATCGGTGTTGCTGAGCCGCGGGAAGTCATGGATCCGACCGGAGCAGGGGATGCGTATCGCGCGGGTATACTGCTTGGTTTTTTGAACGGCTGGGATTGGCAGCGTGCCGGAGAGGCCGGTGCGGTTCTCGCGTCGTACGCAATCGAGTATTATGGAACACAGGTGCATAAGCCGACCATGATACATCTTCAGAGCAGATTCGCCCGCAATTTTGAGTCGGAGAATCCATTTTATGCCTGAACAGAAAACAATTGTCATTGCGTCGGCCAATCCGGTTAAATGCGCGGCAACAGAAGGTGCTTTTAGGCGCATGTTTCCGAATGAACAATACTCCGTTATTTCCGTCGCGGTTTCGTCCGGCGTTTCGGACCAGCCGCAGAGCGATGAAGAATCGCTTCGCGGCGCAGAGAACAGGGCTGCTGCTGCGCGCGAAGCAGTGCCAAACGCTGATTTCTGGGTTGGAATGGAGGGCGGTGTTGAAGATACTGAGCATGATATGTATTCCTCGGCGTGGGTCGTCGTTGTCTCTCCCTTCTTGTCAGGAAAAGGAAAGACTGGTACATTTGTGCTTCCGGAGCGGGTTCGCGAGCTTGTACGTTCGGGCAAAGAGTTGGGCGAGGCTGATGACATTGTTTTCGGCAGGACTAACTCAAAGCAAGAGGAAGGCGCCATCGGTCTGCTCACAGGCGGCGTCATCACCAGAGCATCGCTCTACGAACATGCCGCAGTGCTTGCGCTCATTCCATTCAAACAAAAACATCTCTATGGGAATACAGGTTGAGTACAATCCAGATCTGGCGCTTCGCGCCATTCTCGAGCATGAGAGCGGCAGGCGCAAAAAAGAGGAATGCATTCCGGTTCCTCTTGAGGCGGGCAAGGCATACTCATTCTTGAAAAGCGGACAGCGCAACTACTGGCTTCATGGCGAGATCCCTCTGCTTGAGACAAAAGGCGGCGGAGATCTCTCGAAGCCGATCGCAAGCATCAGGATTATCGAGGCAACTCATTTTATGCATGGCGGTGAAGTGTACACGCGAGGAGTGTATGAAGTTGTTGAGATTTTCAACGACGAATCAATCCATTTTAACGGGTTCGCAAAAATATGAGGCTACTTGTCACCGGCGGTGCCGGATTTATCGGATCGAATTTCATCAGATATATTTTACAAAATTATCCTGAGGATAGTGTTGTTAATTTTGATGCACTGACCTACGCGGGCAACCTGGAGAATCTGAAGGACGTTGAGACTCTTGAACGCTATTCATTCGTCAAGGGTGATGTGTGCAATTTTGAAGCGTTGAAAAAAGCAGCCGTCGGAGTTGACGCGATTGTGCATTTTGCGGCGGAGTCGCATGTTGATCGTTCTATCCATTCAAGTGACGCATTTTTACAGACAAACATTATAGGCGCACAACGCGTTATTGACGTAGTGAGAGACTTACATGATGCCCATCGCGCCTCTCATAGCCGACAGGCGGATCTTCCAAAAAGAGAGGAGATAAAATTGGTTTTGGTTAGCACTGATGAGGTTTATGGAGACATCGCATCGCCCAAGAAGTCAAAAGATGGAGACGCCTTCAATCCATCGTCGCCGTATTCAGCCTCAAAAGCCGCGTCTGAAGTGATGCTTCTTGCTGCTATCAGAACACATGAGGTGCCGGCCATGATCACGCGTTGCACAAATAATTATGGACCATATCAATTTCCTGAAAAGATGATTCCCTTGTTCATCTCAAACGCGATAGAAGGAAAGAAGTTGCCGCTTTATGACGGTGGTACTCAGATCCGAGATTGGCTCTATGTGACTGACCACTGCAGCGCCATTGATCTGGTACTGCGGAACGGCACGATCGGACAGGCGTATGATATAGCCGCTGAGAATGAACCCGAAGTCACGAATAGAGCGATCACGGAGAGCGTTCTCGCAGCCATGGGAAAGCCAAAGGATCTGATCAAAGAGGTTTCCGGCCTGCGTCCGGGACATGATCAGCGGTACGCGGTCGATTCTTCAAAGATACGCACCGAACTCGGTTGGAAGCCATCGGTGACGCTTGAAGAGGGGATACAGAGGACCATTGTGTGGTACCAGCAGAACGAAGCATGGTGGAAGCGTGTTAAATCCGGCGAGTATCAGGAATACTATAGACAGCATTATGGTTGAATCAGTGGCGAATGGGCTGTCATTATGGCGTTTTGAGAACCTGCTGCGGCATCTGGATATTGCTCATTTCGTTTCAGCGCGCACCGGCGGATCAAGCAAGGCGCCATATACCTCGCTTAATGTTAGCTATGCGGCCGGCGACGAGAAAGATTATGTTGAGAGAAATTGGCGCACGCTCAGCGATTCACTTGGAATACCCGAGGAACGCATGGTCATCGGTCAACAGACACACGGTGACGGAGTTGCAGCTGTTTCGGATGTCGGTCCTGTCGGTGAGGCTGATGCGCTCATAAGCATGACACCTGGTGTCTGTTTGAAGGTTATTGTTGCTGATTGTGTTCCGATTTTACTGTTTGATCCGACGAATAAATGTGTTGCCGCTATTCACGCGGGTAGGCGCAGTACTGCCCTGCGGATTGCGTTTAAAACCGTCAGGCGCATGGTCGGTGAATATGGATGCAGAGTTGAGGATATGGTTGCCGGTATTGGTCCATCCATTGGTCCGTGTCATTATGTGGTTGATGATGCCATTGTGCGGGCAGTGGGAGAGCACTATGAGGCAGATCGCACAGAAGAGAGAAAGCCATTTCTTGATCTGTGGTCCGCAAACCGCGATCAACTGCTTGCATCCGGTCTGCAGGAACAAAACATTGAAATTGCGGGGATGTGCACGTGGTGTTGCAATGATCTCTTTTTTTCGGCCCGAAAAGAGGGGGCGCTGTCAGGCAGATTTTCTGCCGGAATAATGCTTGTGTAACCTATGAAGATAAAAAGACCCTTTGCCGCGAACGGCTTTCTCTACAATCCAAAGACGCGCGAGGTGCTTTTGCATTTGCGTGATGGCAACACGAAGTGGTCACCGCACAAGTGGTCTTTTTTTGGCGGCCGCGCGGAAGAGGGCGAAACACCGATTGAATGTTTTGTACGAGAGATAGGTGAAGAGCTGACAATAACCGTTAAGCCAGAGGATGTGGTATTCCTTCGTTCTCATGATGACGAGAACAATCCCGATTGGCACCAATACTCCTTTTACGCTGAGAGTGATCTGTCTAAATCCGCAATGAAGCTAACTGAGGGAGCTGATTTTGACTGGATCCCCCTTGAGAAGGTTTTTGCGCATGATCTTGTAGATGAAGTGCGCGCAAGCCTGCAGCTATTTATAAAAAAAGCCGAACGTTGAAGCTCGGCTTGTCGTTTTTTTGATTGTGCGATTTGGCATCAAGTGAATCCGTGGAGACCCTTTTGGATCTCCACATTGCCATCCTTTGCCATGCAGAAATGGAATTTTGTGTCCTCGGGCATGAGGAGTGTCTGCAGGGCAATAAGCACCTCCTTTTCGCTTGCTTTTATCGTGTGTTTTTCTGACAGATATTGTTGAATCACGCGAACATTCAGGATAACGGGGACAAATGCGCCTGCTCTGCATTCCCCCTCCTTCAGACCAGACAGATAAGCACCAATAATGCTCCTCAGCTCATCATTGGTCAATTGAACTGTTTTTTCAGCCACTGTTTTCTCCCTCGTGACGGGTTTGTTGTTAGGTGCTATGCTTTTGTTAGATTGTGCGAAGCAGTCAACCGTACTACATCATTTAATTCTTGTCAAACATGAAAACACTTATCATCGGCGCCAAAGGAATGCTTGGGTATGAATTGGCAAAAGCGTTCATATCAGATAAGCCATTTTTGTGGGATCTGGATGAAATAGATATCACAGACCGCGAGCAGGTTGACGAGAAGATTGGCTCCCTTGCGCCGGAGCTTATCATCAATGTGGCCGCGTACACAAACGTGGATGCCTGCGAGGAGAATGAGGAACTCGCGACGCGCGTGAACGGAGAAGCGGTCGGGTATCTTGCGCATGCGGCGCAAACACTTGGCGCGGCCTTTGTTCACTATTCAACTGATTATGTGTTTGATGGTACTCAGAAAGAAGGATATATGGAGAATGGCAAACCACAACCCATAAACGCGTATGGACGGTCAAAACTCGCGGGAGAGGAGCGTATCCAGAGTTCGGGATTGAAAAATTGGTATATCATACGCACCGCGTGGCTCTATGGAGCGAATGGAAAGAATTTTGTGGAGACTATGCTCTCGCTGCAGGAGAAAAACAGTCCTATAGCCGTTGTGGATGATCAGGTTGGATCGCCGACCTACGCGCCTGACCTGGCTCAGGCAACACGCGACATTGTTGAATCGAAAAAGCCTTTCGGCATCTATCATCGCACCAATGACAATACCACAAGCTGGTACAAATTTGCCAAAGAGATATTTCAGGTGTTTAATAAGGACGCTGATCTGAAAGCGTGCGCCACGGCGGATTATCCGCGTCCAGCCGCGCGGCCCGCGTTCTCGGTTCTGAGATCAACAAAACTGCCGGCACTCCGACCCTGGCAGGAAGCACTGCGCGCGTATGCAGATGAGCGGACAGTTTGAAATTTGGAATTTGAGAATTTTGGTACTGCGATGTTGCTAAAATTCCTAAATTCTATAATTCCAAACTACCACCTATGAAAGGCATCATTCTCGCGGGCGGCGGCGGAACCAGACTTTCACCACTCACGAAAGTCACCTCAAAGCAGCTGCTGCCCATCTACAATAAACCAATGATTTATTATCCGCTTGAAACGCTCATGCGGGGAGGAATCACGGAGATCCTTATTATTACCTCGCCTGACCGCGCCGGAGACTTTCTGCGTCTGCTCGGCAGCGGAAAAGAGATGGGCGCTAAGTTTACATATGAGATACAGGATAAGCCTGAAGGCATTGCGCAGGCATTCATCATCGGTGAGAATTTTATAGGAAATGACAATGTTGCCCTGATACTTGGGGACAACATTTTTGAGGATGACTTTTCTGATGCGATCAAATCATTTCAATCGGGCGGACACGTATTTGCAAAAAAAGTCTCTGATCCGGAGCGTTTCGGCGTAGTTGCGTTTGATGAAGAGAATCGCGCCACCACGATCGTGGAAAAGCCGAAAGAGCACGTGTCCGACTATGCCGTGACCGGGCTTTACCTATATGATAATAAGGTCATGGATATATCGAAGAATCTCAAGCCCAGCGCGCGTGGCGAGCTTGAGATTACGGATGTGAACAGTGTATATCTTGAACAAGGAAAACTTATGGTGAGCTTGGTGGACGGTGAGTGGCTTGATGCGGGGACGTTTGATTCGCTTTTGCGGGCAAACCTCTTAGCCGCCAAAAAAGCCGGTGTTGATGTCATGCTCGCGAAGGAGGGGTAGGAACAACAACGATCCGTTTTCGTCGATATAGGTGATTGCCTGCTTTGCAGGAAAGAAGGCTGGTTTTTGTATGCCGGCAATTCCATCGACAAGGCGCACGCTGTGTTGATCCCCGAACTGAATAACTCGCAGTGACTCTCCGACGGTGTAGTAGATGAATGACTCGTCATCGCCGATGAAGAGGTGTCCAATGGGTGATGAGTAGCGGGTGATGATCTGGCTTGACGGTTTACTCGGTATAACGGTTATCGGGTTGGTGAACGATTCGCGGTATAAAGCGAATCCGTCAGTATAAAAGAGATAATCGCCGTTTGTGCTCCAGACGGCTTCTTTTATGTTTGCAATGGATCGCTCTCGAACATCTATACTGTTTTCAATGATGGTCGGGTCAATGACGGTCAGGACTCGTGAATTGATATCCTGGTAGGCGACGCGGTGAGAGTGTGTTGGTATTATTTTCGTTGTTTCCGGAGACGCGATCTCGGCGACACGGTGGATGGTGTCTGAATCGGATAAGCTGATCCATGAGAGGTATCCGGTGCTTTTTAAAGGTTGTTCAATAAAGACAATGCGTTTTTCTTCCACCTGGTAATCTGTGATAAAACCGCGGTGTATGAGTCGTGTTTCTTTTAACAGATAGGGGATCCGATATAACGCGCCGCCGGAAAGCGCGTACACGCTATCTGAGCTTGATGGATTCCATTGAACGTTTGAAAGATTCAAGGTGGTTACGTTCGCAAGATCAATGAACTGATCCGGCTGGTTGGCATTTATGATAAAGTTTTGTGCTGCGCGGCTGGTGGTGCGTGCCAGAATGAACCAGTTGTTATCTTTTGACCATGAAATATCTACCCGAATCGATGGATTGATATTCGCTATGAGCGTGTCGCTGTTGTTAAGCGTGTTTAAAAGGCGGACGCTCGTCGCGGTTTGGTATACTATCTTTTCCTGTCTGTTGTTCCACCAATAGTCAACGACACCATCCTTGATCAGGCGGGTCGGCTCTGTGTCAGCAAAAAGGCGGACCGTCTCTTCGAACGAGGTGACGCGCGGTTCGATTTCTATGTCTTTTTTCCAAACGCGGTATCCCTCTTTTTCGATCCGGAGATGAACTGTTCCCGGCGATATGGTGTTTACGATGGTGGGTGTCTTCTCTTGGTACAATACGTCATCAAGATATATATCGGCATTTGGCGGATATGACTTTACCACAAGACTGCCGGTTTCAATGACCCGGTTGTGTTTGAAATCATAACGGTATCCCGCCGTATAAAAGACGAGCGGGGGAGAGACTAGGAAAAAAATCGCTATGAATGTAGAATAGATTAAGCGGCGCATCCGAAGCGTCATATCACATCATTAAAAACTATAATCGCCAGCATATTCCGTGTATATCGCGGAGTATATGGCATACATATACTGCTATGGCACAATTCCTTATCAATGGGGGAAACAAGTTAAGCGGTGAGTGGCGCGTGCAAGGCATGAAAAACGCAGCCACTCCTATTCTCGCGGCAACGCTATTGACCAGCGAGCCGTGTCTGGTACGGAACATACCTCGAATAAGCGATTTGGACCACATGCTTGCCATTCTAGAGGATCTTGGCGCCCGTATTGAATGGGTTGACGATCATACCATATCCATTCAAACGGATACTGTGAAAAAGAGTACCATGGACTACCTTCTTACAAAGCGCATGCGGTCATCTGTATTGTTCATTGGTCCTATTTTGGCTCGAATGGGCACCGTCACCATGCCAGAGCCGGGTGGTTGTAATATAGGGAACAGGCCGCTCGATGCGCACTTTTCAGCACTCGAAGGAGTGGGCGCGCACGTTGAAAAAGCGGAAACATACTATACCATTTCTGGTGATAAATTGCAAGCGGCTGATGTTACGCTTATCGAGCGTTCAGTGACCGCGACCGAAAATATTATGATGGCCGCAAGCCTTATCCCCGGGACAACTGTGGTCAAGAATGTCGCGCGTGAGCCGCATGTCGTGAACCTTGCCGCGTTCTTGACGGCCATGGGCGCTAAAGTTATCGGCGCAGGGGGCGACGAGATCACAATTCATGGACAACATGAGTTACATGGCGCAGAGATCGATATCATTCCTGATCAGCTTGAGGTGGGAACCATTGCCGTTCTCGCGGCGATTTGCGGTGGCGAGGTTCGTATCGGACCGGTTGTTGCCGAGGATATGCATGTTGTTCGGACGCAATTCGAGAATGCGGGTGTCCTGATCGAAGAAGATCGCGGCGCATGGATCGTACGCGATTCGCGCGATACGCTGAAGCCGTTCACCGTTAAGACTGCGCCGTATCCTGGTTTTCCGACTGATTTGCAGGCGCCGTTCGGAATGTTAGCAACACAAGCTCCAGGGACCAGTACTATCATCGATCCGATGTATGAGAACAGGCTTGGCTATTTAGAGGAGCTTTCTAAAATGGGAGCAAGCGCAACCATTATTGACGCGCACCGCGCTATAGTTGAAGGGTCTACTCCGCTTGTCGGACAGGAGATACACAGCCTTGATCTCCGTGCCGGCGCGACACTTATCATTGCGGCATTGGCCGCTCAGGGGAAAACTTTGCTACATGAGGCAGAGAACATCGATCGTGGTTATGAGGCGGTTGATGAGCGGTTGCGGGGCATTGGGGCTGATATTATCAGGGTTGAGTGAGTATTGGCGATGTGTTATCATAATAAGGACGAAATTCGTTATGAGGAGATTGAAAATTCGTCATTTAGTCAGCGGTAGTCGAATTTTCAGCAGCGAATTTCTTTTTATTTTATCATCATGACTTTTTTGAAAAAATACATCTCAGTGTATTCGATCCTTCTGGTGATCGCAGTCTCCTTCGTTGGTGGATTCTATGCCGGCCGCGGAAATCAAGATATTGTCGTCGTGAACGATAAAGGCGAGCCTGTTGAGTCCGGTACAGTCACAATCAATCGTTCTGACGTGAAGTCATATCTTGGGAAGGATGTTGATTTTGACCTGTTTTTGACTGTGTGGGACATGCTCAGAACGCGATATGTTGATCAGCCTGTCTCGCAGACAAAGTTGTTCTATGGCGCGCTTGAAGGCATGGTGTCCTCTCTCGATGATCCATATTCAGTGTTTTTGACGCCGAAAGTTTCTGAGCAGTTTACTGAGTCATTGAGCGGCCGTTTTGAAGGGATTGGCGCTGAGATCGGGCTCAAGCATGAGCTAATAACGGTTGTCTCTCCGCTTGACGGATCACCGGCGCAATCAGCCGGCTTGCTGGCTAAAGACATTGTTTTGAAGATAGATGGGGTGTCCACTGAAAATATGGGCCTTGATGAGGCAGTGAACAGGATTCGCGGTGAAAAAGGGACACAGGTGACCTTGGCGGTCGCGCGGGAGGGAGAGGACGCGCCGCTCGATATAAAGATCACAAGAGACACTATCCGCGTGAAGAGCGTCAGTTGGGAAATGCTTGATGGCGGATACGCGCACATCACGATGCGTAATTTCAATACAGACACCACTACCTTGTTCAGAGATATTCAGCGAGAAATCTTGGCGCAGAATCCAAAAGGCATTATCTTTGACTTGCGGAACAATTCGGGAGGTTTTCTCCAGACTGCGGTGGATGTCGCATCCGCATGGGTTGATAATGACGTTGTGGTCATAGAGCGCTCAACAAGTCCGCAAGATGCTGGTTTGTTGCCGGTTATCTCAACACCCGGCTCTGCGCAGGCTGCGACTTCAGATTCTACCGGTCCGAGCGATCTTTTTGAACGCGTGTACAAGAGCAATGGCAAGCCGGCATTCAAAGGCATTCCAACCGTGGTTCTGGTTAATGGAGGCAGTGCCTCAGCTTCCGAGATCGTTGCCGGCGCTTTGCAGGACTATGAATACGGGTATCTGGTAGGCGAGCAGACCTATGGCAAGGGTTCTGTACAGGTACTTGAGGATTTGCCGGACGGATCGAGCGTGAAGTTCACGGTTGCTAAATGGTACACGCCGAAGGACCGATCGATCGACAAGAATGGCATTATTCCCAACGAGACCGTTGCATTATCGTCGGAAGATTACAGCGAGGACAAGGATCCGCAACTTGATCGCGCGGTGGGGTATCTGAAAGACGGCCCATCATCAGAGCAGAACAATCAATAATTGATAGTCGGCAATTGTGGAAGGAATGGTCAGGACTGGAAATTACGCATAGCAATATGAAAGTCATTTTAATAAAATACGTTCCCAAGCTCGGCAACGGTGGCGATATTGTCGATGTCCCGCCCGGATATGCGCGGAACTATCTCCTCGCGCGCGGCTTGGCGCAGGAGGCGACCGAGCAGGCCACGAACATAGTCACGGCGCGTCGTGAGCGAACAGCCCGAAAGCGAGAAAAAGAAACAGCCGCCAGGAATCGGATGAGGTCATTGCTTGATAAAGAGACCATTCTGGTACGCGCCAGCGCGAATGAGGCGGGAAATCTGTTCGGCGGGGTGGGTCCACTCGATATTGTGGCCGCGATCGCAAAACGCAAGAAAATAACGGTTGATCCGAAGCTGATATCTTTGAAACATCACTTGAAGACTTTGGGAGTACATGAAGTTATGGTAGACTTAGGGGGTGGGGAACATGCCACCATTTTCGTCGATATTCAGGAAAACAATAGCACAACACACTAAACATAAAATTGAATGGCGCAGGGAACGAAGTACATAATCGTCACCGGAGGGGTATGCAGTGGCCTTGGAAAAGGCACGGCTGCGGCGTCTATAGGAGCATTGTTAAAGTCCGCCGGATTTAAGGTCTTTCCGGTGAAGCTCGATCCGTATCTGAATGTAGACCCAGGGACCATGAATCCGTTCCAGCACGGGGAAGTGTTTGTGACCGACGACGGCGCTGAGACGGACTTAGATCTTGGACACTACGAGCGGTTCATAGACGAAAACGCGAGCAGGCTCTCAAATGCCACGACCGGACAGATCTATCAGCAGGTATTGAAAGACGAACGAAGCGGAGATTTTCTCGGAAAGACCATTCAGATTATTCCGCACATAACAAATGCCATCAAAAATCGCGTCCGGCAGGCAGCGAGCGAGTCAGGGGCTGATTTTGTGTTGATTGAGATCGGCGGTACAGTCGGCGACATTGAGGGTGAACCGTATCTTGAGGCCATGCGCCAGTTTCACCATGAAGAAGGCCATGAGAACGTCATGTTCATCCATTTGACCCTTTTGCCCTATTTAAAAGTGACTGACGAACTCAAGACCAAGCCAACCCAGGCATCAGTCAGGGAGCTTTTAGGCCGCGGCATACAGCCGGATATGATTCTTGCTCGCGCTGATTATCCGATCAGCAAGGAGCTTGTAGAAAAGATAGCGCTTTTTTGCGATGTGGGCGAGGACGCGGTGATTCCGGCGTATACGGTTAAAAGTATTTATGAGATACCGCTCAATTTTTACAAGCACAAGTTAATGGATGCGCTTTTCGACCATTTTGGCATCTCTTCCCGAAAGTGCAATATCAAGCCATGGCAGAATCTCGTGAAACAGGTAAAGAACGGAACTTCGACAATAACCATTGGTATGGTCGGAAAGTATACCAACCACGGTGACGCGTATATTTCAGTGAATGAAGCGCTTAAATCAGCAGGATACCACCATCATGTCAAAGTAAGCATTGAACATATTGATTCCGAGAAGCTTGAAAAGAAAGATGCGCGAGAGATCAGACGTCTTAAAAAAGTGGACGGTATTTTGGTTCCGGGCGGGTTTGGAAAGCGCGGCATCGAAGGAAAAATTATGGCCGCTCATTACGCGCGGACCAACAAAATTCCGTATCTTGGCATATGCCTCGGCATGCAGATTGCAACCATAGACATTGCTCGCGAGGTATTGCTCGATGATACAGCTACATCCGAGGAGTTTGATGAGCGCGCACGCCACAAGGTCATCCACATCATGCCTGATCAGGAAAAGAAGATGCTTACCAAAGATTATGGCGCGAGCATGCGGCTTGGTGCGTGGCCTGCGAAGCTTAAGAAGGGCACATTGGTCCAGAAGGCGTATAAGGAGACAAAGATCGAAGAGCGCCACCGCCACCGGTTTGAATTTAATAACACGTACCGCAAACAACTTGAGGATGCGGGGCTTATTGTTTCCGGAACATCTCCCGATAACCATATTGTTGAAATTGTTGAGCTGAAGGATCATCCGTGGTTTGTGGGGGTACAATTCCATCCGGAATTCAAATCACGCCCACTGCGTCCGCACCCGCTGTTCCGCGACTTTGTCGGGGCATGCATGAAATAATCATCATCAATCAAAAAAGACCAGCCTTAGCTGGTCTTTTTAATTATTGAGTGGTTGGATCTACGACTGGTGGGCGGTCACATTCACTTCAACTCGCTCGCGCAGTTTTCCATCGTATCCTTTTTTTAATTTTTTCTTAAAACTCACAATTCCAGAGGAGAGTGCGAAGATGGTGTCGTCATTAGATCGCTTTGTGTTAGTACCCGCCATATAGCGAGTTCCACGCTGTCGGACGATGATCGCGCCTGCGCGCGCTGATTGTCCGCCATAGAGCTTCACACCCAGTCGTTGTCCTTGTGAGTCGCGTAAATTACTTGTGGAGCCGCCGGCTTTTTTGTGTGCCATACATCTTGAATGATATTTGAATATGGGTCTTGCCTAGCAAAACATGATACAATGCTAGGAACGACCAATGAAATCAAGGAAATT
>Ga0066639_10001336_pt1 | contig 21844 bp, 22 predicted proteins | sample CryGeyCG2114_010_2_FD_59504 | JGI IMG/M metagenome (GOLD analysis project Ga0066639, IMG submission 59504) | Groundwater microbial communities from aquifer - Crystal Geyser CG10_big_fil_rev_8/21/14_0.10 | ecosystem: Environmental > Aquatic > Deep subsurface > Groundwater | place: USA: Utah...
TCAGGCATTGCCCCTGGTGGGAAGTGACTAAACTATTTCAGCAACCGCCAGCCATGGATATTTTCTATTGCAATCATGCCATCACAGAAATGAGCGCAACTGCCAGCACTTACTATATCCATCTTGCAAAGAAATCTCTCTCTAACTCTAATCTTGGCTACTTTATCTTAGATGGTATTTACGATACCTATTTGTCCTCCACCTCGGAAGTGATTGAACGCATGTACAAAAGTGGCTTTGTTCTTGTTTATAAAAAGAAGGATCTCTGGGTTTTTCAATTACGAGATAAAGTTAATAATAAAAAATACTTTCAGCCGCGAACTCAAAACCGATGGACCAAGCTTCTTTGGAAATTATCAGACTTTACTAAATCTTTTCGCCAACAAAAAAGAAAGTCCTACTTGGACCATCGATACTTCGTAAAGGAATTTTGCACACCAGAACTTCAAAGCCTAGATCGATACATCACCCATACAAAAACCAATGAGCAAATTAAAGATTTATACTTTGAATTTACTAATACAGAGGCCCACGATGATGCTCTTCTGAGCGGAGTGCACCACTAAACCATGAAATACATACTTGGCTTATCAGGCTACTACCATGATTCAGCAGCTTGCCTTCTCAAAGACGGAGATATTGTTGCAGCAGCTCAGGAGGAGCGCTTCACGCGCAGGCGTCATGATGCTAGCTTTCCAAGAAGATCTATAGAGTTCTGTTTGCAGCAAGAGAGCATTGGTATCAACGACCTGTCAGCTGTGGTTTTTTATGACAAGCCGATTCTCACTTTTGATCGACTCATTGAAACTTATCTTAGCTTTGCCCCCAAAGGTTTGAGTTCATTTCTTGCAGCAATGCCGGCTTGGTTAAAAGAAAAGATTTTTTTAAAATCTATCCTAAGAAAAGAACTACAAAGTCTACTACCAGGAAAGACAGAACTAAAGCCGGAGTTACTTTTCTCTCAACATCATCAATCCCATGCAGCCTCTGCATTTTATCCTTCTCCTTTTTCCTCCGCAGCTGTGCTTTGTATGGATGGGGTTGGAGAGTGGGCCACGACCAGCGCATGGCACGGAAAGAGCAATACTCTCGATCCTCTTTGGGAAATCCGCTTTCCTCACTCTTTAGGCTTGTTATATTCTGCCTTCACCTACTACACAGGTTTTAAGGTGAACTCGGGAGAGTATAAGGTGATGGGGCTAGCCCCCTACGGCGAGCCTAAGTATGTTAAACAGATTTACGAACATCTTATTGATGTGAAAGAAGATGGGACCTTCCGCCTTAATATGTCTTACTTTGACTATTGCACAGGCCTTCGGATGACCAATGAAAAGTTTGATAAAATATTTGGCGGCCAACCCAGAAAACCAGAGTCACAGCTCACACAAAAAGAAATGGATTTAGCTCGTTCCATTCAAGTGGTCACGGAGGAAATTGTCCTTAAGTTGGCTCATAAACTTTGCAAAGAAACAGGAGAAAAGAATCTCTGTTTGGCAGGAGGAGTGGCTTTAAATTGTGTTTCCAATGGCCGCCTTCTAAAAGAGGGACCCTTTGAAAATATTTGGATTCAGCCTGCAGCAGGAGATGCTGGTGGCGCCTTGGGCTGCGCTCTTTCTGTTTGGCATGAGTACTACAAGCAGCCGAGAATACCCCAAGCCAGTGACTCCATGAAGGGGTCCTTTTTAGGACCTCAGTATCAAATGAGTGAAATAAAACAATACCTAGAAGAGCAGCAAATTCCTTTTCACATATATGAAAAGGAAGAAGCTCTACTTGAAACTATTGTTGAGCAATTAGACTCTGAAAAAGTCATTGGCTGGTTTCAAGGCCCCATGGAGTTTGGGCCTCGCTCCCTAGGGGGACGAAGTATTATTGGAGACGCTCGTTCTTCTAAAATGCAATCGGTAATGAACCTAAAGATCAAACACAGAGAATCCTTTCGCCCCTTTGCACCATCTATTATCCGAGAAAAGGTTTCAGACTTCTTTGAGTTAGACTCCGACAGTCCCTACATGCTGTTGGTAGCTCCAGTAAAAACTACGCGACAAATTCCTATGGATAATCAAAAACTATGGGGCATCGATCTTCTCAACCAAAAGCGCTCCGATATCCCTGCTGTGACCCATGTGGACTACTCTGCCCGTGTCCAAACTGTCACTGAAAACTCAAATCCACGTTATTATAAATTATTGAAAAAATTTGGAGAAAAAACAGGTTATCCTATATTAGTAAATACCTCTTTTAATGTGAGGGGTGAACCCATAGTCTGTAGCCCTGAAGATGCCTATCGTTGTTTTATGCGCACAGAAATGGACGTACTTGTTCTTGAAAATTATGTGCTTCTAAAAGAAGAGCAACCTCAAGTTGCTAAAGATGATGCTTGGAAAACTGAGTTTGAATTAGATTAAGAAGGTCTCTATGGATTCCAAAAAAAAACAAAGAGCACGTCTCATATTTATTTTTTTTATTGCCACACTCTGCCTAGGCTCCATAGCCATTGTAGATCAATTTTTTTATCATATAGCAGGCTCCACCACTGAGCATATCGGGGACCAGCGATTTATTCCCATTCGAGAAAGGGGGCCTGGTCTTGAGATCATTCAACAACCGATCCCTTCTGGTGACCAGCAAGTAGCTGACAGTCTAGAGGGTAAAAACCTTTACACACTCGAAATAGATTCTAAGGGTTTTATTAAACCCTCTGAGCTATATAAGACACCAGATTTTAAAATTGCCTTTCTCGGAGGCTCAACAACAGAGCTTCAATTTGTAGACCCATTGAATAGATTTGCTTACAAAAGCACGGAGATTCTTAGTCAAAAGCTAAAGTTGAAAATCAATAGTCTTAATGGGGCGATGAGTGGAAACTCTTCGGTACACTCCTTAACTATTTTTTTAAATAAACTGCTGCCCGAGCAGCCCAATCTTGTTGTTTTTATTCATAGCTTCAATGATCTTGTGCAACTGATGTACACAAGAGGCACCTACTGGGGACCTGGTCCTCGCGGTGTTATTTACAGACGCTCGGAAATTTGCCGGCGATTGGATTTTATCTGTTCTGCCAATAATTTTAGCTCAATAGTTAAGAACCTCCTCCTAGGCAGTAGTCATGTCGCAGGTCTCTTAGCTCCTCATATTGCCAATCGTGTACAGAGCAGTCTCTACTCACGATTTTTTACTGAGCGCAGTGATGAGTGGAACGAAGTTACGGCCGAACAACTTGTCTTAGATTCTCAAAAACTACTTAAAACCTATCGCACCAATCTTGAAATTTTTGTAGCCATGGCGAAAGCCGCTCATATCATCCCCATCTTGGCGACTGAGGCCTCACGACTCAAAAAAATACCGGATCCTTTTATTCTCAATTACTTTGAAACCACCTTTGCTAAAAGAGACCTAGGTGTGACTTATAATAAGTTTCGTAAACTTTTTAACGCATTTAATGAGGAGATACGAAAAGTAGCTAAGGAACAAAATGTTCAACTTATTGATCTTGCTAAGGAGGTGCCTCAAGAAAATAAATTTATGGCAGATATTGTCCATTACAATGACACAGGCTCCATTTACGTAGCAAATATCATTGCTACAGCTCTAGAACCAACATTGAAAAAGTTAAAATAGCGTATAGATAAAAGGAGCGACAACGCTACCTTGAGTGAAAAATATTAAAGAACCTAAAAGTAATAAAATAACAATAAGCGGAAGCAAGAACATTTTCTTATGTTCTTTTGCATATAGAAAAATTTCTTTTAGAAGCTCCAGCATATTTCCTCCTTAAAACTGTCTTTTAAAGTGACTGCTATCCCTTTTTTTAGATACGTGGGCATAAGTTTCTGCCCCTGGATCAAGACGATAACCAATTGAATCTTTACCTAAAAATTTTCTCAAAATTGAGATTGGCGTAAACAATAAGGCAAAAGTTGTGACCAGAATAATCCTCAAGTTTATGAACCCAAGTGCTCCACCAATTTGGCCCCAAATGAGGTAAGGGTACTTAAGAAAACTAGGCCAAATAAGTCCTAGACAGACTAGGGGGAACCCAACTGCCATGGCCCAGAGTCGCAGTTCATTACCTTTGGTGAGAGGCCAAAGGGAAATAAAAATAAAAATTCCACCGACAATAAATCCAAAACTTCTCAACTGCCTTGCGGAAACATTTGAGCTCATGCCTATATCTTCTTGTGATTGCGATTAATATAAATGGCATCTACCCAATGAGTGCGTCCTCGCTTTAAATCCTTATAAATATGAGAAATATCATACAAAGAAAATCCATGGGGAAGCAGAGCCTGCTCAACAGTTAAAAAAGAAGAGGGTCTTTCGTAGATATCATCAAAAATAATTTCAGTAAGAATGAAGCTAATCCCTTTGTCAGCTGACTGCTGACCTTCTTCTAGAAGACGCTTAGCTCCTTCAAAAACCTCTTTTTCAAAGCCTTGAGTATCAATTTTAAGGATATCTATTTTTGGTATCCCTTTCGACTTTGTATACTCATCGAGAGTGACCATCGATACAGTTTCTTTTGAAAAAGTATCTACTTCATCCAAACGATCTTTGGGGTGAATTTTATTTTTCACTGTTTGTGAGTTTGTATTTACCTTTAAAAAGCCAGAGCTAGGGGAGTACTTTGTATTTTTATAAAAGTCGCGACTACCAACCTCATTGGCTACAGCCATCTGATTACAAATCACATCAGAGTACTCAGCACCAGTTTTTTGCAGCTGCTGGTAAGGCTCATGGAGAGGCTCAAAGGAGTGAATTTTTGACCGAGGAAAAACAGACTTATATTGTCGAACACTTTGCCCTGTATTAGCCCCAATATCAAAAATTGTTATGGGCTCGTTAGTATCAAAAAAGTGACGAAATGACTTCATTTTATCAAAAAATGAAGTGTCCAACCGATTTCCTTTAATGATCTTGTAACCAAATAATTCCATCATTTTTTTTCCTATCTAAGAAATTACGCTTAAGAAATAAGTGTCCAATAATAATCCCCAGTATAGCCAGCCTCTTTAAATAGCTTAATCCAACCATCGGGGTAATGGTGAGTCTTCGCCGTCAGCACCCACTGCATGAAAACTTCTTTTTCTTCGGGGGTACGGTAAGAGTCCACTTGAATATAGCCCCCACCCGGCGCTACTCTTTGCATCTCTCGCACAGCCTGTAAACAGAGAGGCTCTTCTAAATTATGAATGGTATTGATGGAAAGGGCCGCTTTAAAACTATTATCAGGAAAGGGTAAATGAGTGGCATTACCCACTTGTAGTCGCCCTTGTACTTCGGGAGCACAGTTTTCAACTGCATACGCGGAAATGTCGATACCGTAGGCTTCTAAACCTGGGCAAACTTGCATCAATGCTTTTACTAAAAAACCCTTAGCACAGCCAATATCTAAGACCTTATCCCCTGCTTTTAAATCCCAACGCTCACAAAAAGTTTCAGCCACTGGAACCCAACGCCCATCATCACGGTAACCACCATAACCTTGTGTGCGATCACCATCAAAATACTCTTTACCAAACTTCATAGCCACATCCACTTGAAACTCTTGAGCTGCATGTCTTTGGGCAATATTGCGTTTGGATTTAGGATAATGAATCAATAGATTATTTTCTAACACTAGGCCTCCCTTAACTGATTATAGGCGTCTAACAAACCCCTATGAATTTCTTTAGGTTGGAACTTTGGAAAAGCAGATACAAGCTTTTTAATATCAAAATGGCGATGAGTGATAGGATTAGCCCTTGCCGATGGGACAATCTCTACCTCTCCCTTATGCAAATCTTTGATGATAGTGGCCACTTCATGAAAGGATACAGAGTGCCCTGTGGCGAGGTTAAAATCTCCAAAAAGCCTTTCTTGAATGCATAGACGGGCTATTTTAGAAACATCTCCCACATCAATATGGTCTCTTTTCTCTTCTCCATTCCCAAAAAGGGAAATTTTATTGTCCTTTAAAGCTGTTCTCAGAAAACGGTTGGGGCCATAGCCATTGTGAGTATCGCCAAAACCATAAACAAGAGTGGGACGGAGATCAGTGAGTCCTATTTTTTGTGCACCGCAGATCTGCGACAAAAGAATTTCTCGACTGAGGTGCATGAGACCATGGAAGCCAGAGGGGGCTAAGCTTAAAGTTTCGTCAATATGACTTTCTTTATCGGCATAAACAGCATCGGAGCTAATGTAAACAACATGGGCTACTTTTTGAAGTTCAATAGCCTGAGAGACATGGACTCCCATTTGAACATTCTTTAGAAATGTATTTCTGTCTTTGCCGCGATCAGGTGTCAATGCAGAGATAAAAACAAGCGTGTCTGTATCTTTAAGTTGGCTTGCCAGCTGACGAGGCGAATCTTCACTTGTTAGATCCAAATCTTTAGAGGACACGCCAAAAACTTCTGCATTTTCTTTCTTTAAATCATTAAAAATACGTGAGCCAATAAAACCACTATGGCCAATAAGTACAACTCTTTGACTCATACTAAACCTCCTTCAGGTAATGGAAATCCCAATTGAAAGCATTTCGACTGTAAAGCAAGGCTTTCTCTTTTCAACATAGAGAAAGGATCGATAAAGACACAATCTGGTTTTGTCAGAGATTGAATCTTTTGAAAATCCAACTGTCGAATCTCTGGCCAAGGAGTCATTAACAAAACCACATCCGCATCACCAACGGCCTTATAGGGATCTTCTTCTTGAGCCCAAGCCGGGGCCACCGCAGAGCCTAACTCACTTAAGCGCACCACTGGATCATAAACCTTCAAGTCAAAATCTTTGATAATGTTTAACAATTCTAAAGATGGCGAATTCTTAATAGAATGGGTGCCAGGTTTATACGCCAAGCCCAGCATAGAAAGCTTCGGATTCAATTTTTTAGAAAGCACTTGAGCTTGCAAATGGCGAAATACCCAGTCTTTTCGATACTGACTATAGCGAACAAATGAATCTGTCACTAAAGAGTAGCTTCCCATTTCATGACCAAGAGCTCTCACTGTGATTAAATCTCTTTCAATATTTCCACCGGAAATCCCTAAACCGGGAGATAAGTAAGCATGAGGACCAATACGCTTATCTAAACGTAGGCTGGGAGCAATCTCATCCCACTGGGCGCCCACGCTTTCGCAAATCTCCGCCAAAGTATTTGTGACAGAAACAGAGGCCGCCAAATAGCAGTTAATAGAAATTTTTGATAGCTCCGCACTCTCATATCGCATTTTTAAAATAGGACAATGATGAGCTGATAAAAAATCCTGATACACAGAAGGAAGTTCTTTTTGAGGCTCCGCACACCCCACCATGGTGCGCTCAGGGTGAAGAGCCCTCTCAACAGCTTGTCCAAAAATTAAAGTTTCTACCTGATAAAACAATTGCCCAGAGGGATAATCCAACTGACGAGTAAAGCCAGGTGGTACCTGACTCAGAACCACCAAATAAGTCTCAGGCGACAAGTGAGCTCTAATTTTCTGAATTAAATTTTTAATTTCAGTAAGATCACTCTCATTATTTTGATTGGTCTTAATGTCCACCGAAATATAAACAAGCTCACAGGATTTTAAATCTGCAATATTGCTAGAGAATTGAATATTGTTTTTGGACTGAGCTAATAAATCATCAAGCTGTGGCTCAACAATGGGAAGTTGAGATTTTGAAAGACATTGAATTTTTTGTGAATCAAAATCAAAGCCTAAAATTTTAAATCCCTTAGAGGCCGCACTGATTCCAGAAACAAGCCCCAGATGGGTCATACCAACAAATCCAATCATCACTACACTTCCCTTGTTGGGTATAAAGAGTTCAAGCCTTCATAAATCCAAATATCATTATCAAGATTTGACTGTCCTTCTAAACATATTTTTTGAAAGTGTTGATACTCAGTGAGCCAAGTAGGATCCTTTTTTTCTAATACCTCTACTCTCTCATCTGGCTTACCACTAGGTAGAATTCTCGGGGAGCGCACACGGAAATAACTAGGACCCCATTTGCATAAACCGTCAATGTGAGCAGAACCCTTCTCTGCGTACACGTCTAGGGTGAAATGGTTTCGCCAAGACAATAAGCTAGCTTCCAAGATAAGCTTTGGCCCTTCATCACTATGAAAAAGGACTTGATCAAAGGATTTATTTTCAAAACAATTATAGGACCATTCTTTAAAAGAATGGGGGTTTCTAGATCCAAAAAGAAATAAGGAAGTGTCTAATAAATGAGACCCAAGATCAGGTAAAACACCAAAGCCAGAGTCTTTCCACTCTGACAACTGAACATCCCTTGCCGTCCCATTGCCATAATAAAATTTAGCATAATAGACTCGGCCTAATTCGCTAGAGTCTAAAAGTTTTTTCATATTAATAAAGTGCGGCTCAAAGCGATGATTATAGGCTGTGTAACAGGTGACTCTATTTTTAGTAGCTAGCTGCTTTAACTCCGATAGTTGCTCTTTGGATTCGGCAAACAATGGCTTCTCCACAAGAACATGTTTTTTATTCTTTAATAGATATTGAATCAAAGAAACTTTTGGACCATCTGGGATGCACAAAAGAGCCCCATCAAAACTCTCTAAGGGCACTTGCTCTACACTTGTAAAGTGCGGCACCTCATAGCCAGATTTTTGTATGTGGGGGTCCACTGTGGCCACAAGATCTTTTCCAGCCACGGCCATGCGTTTTCGGCCCTGTATACCTAAACCGACAACCAAGACCCTCATTGATAGTTAGCTCTTTTCTCTACTGTGTTAATCATCTGTAAAACGCTCTCAGGCTCCACAGGATTGTTGCCATCATGTTCACAAGCCACTGCCGCAGCCATGGCTCCAAGAACGGCTGCCATCACCTCTGACTTTGTAGTGATCAATGCAAGAGTCGCATAGGCCAGCAGTGCATCACCGGCCCCCACTGGGTCTACTAGATTTTCAACAAAAGAATCAATGGTAAAAAAAGCTCGAGGGTCAGCCGTGTTTCTGCGATAGCCAATCAAACCCAACTCACCTAATTTAAGAAGTAATAACTTACACTCAGCCTGCATATACAAATCTTGTGCTAAGGGACGAATCACAGAGTCTTGATCGCCGAGGGCAAAGCGTGCCTCACGTTCGTTAGGTGTGATCAGATCAAAACCTTTAAACTCTAAGATATTTCCCCAACGACTAGCCACCTGACTATCAGCTACCTTAATACGATCTGAAGGGATTTGTGCCACTAATTGCGGAATTGTTTTTTTACTAAATACCCCATGTCTAAAATCACTGAAGATAGTGGCATCGGCTTTTGTGTTATGAATAGAGGACTTTATTTTTTCAAGAATTTTGTCAGAAATAGCTCGGTTGTCTAATTTATCCACTTTTAAAAGACGATAGCCATCGGTAATAAATGCATTCTTCTGAGTGGTAGGACGAGTGGAATCCACCACCACATCACAAATAACTCCTTCGGACTCTAGGTCTTTAATAACAAAATCTTTAAGAGCATCGTTTCCCATCACTGAAGAAAAGTGAACTTTAGCTCCCGCTTTTCTTAAGTGTTTAGAAACAACAGCGGCGCCACCGGCATAATCCGTTTGATGATCATAGCGCACACTAAACGTGGGCGTTTTAGTTCCGGTTCCCACTAAAGTACAATAGGTATAGGAGTCTACAATGGTATCACCCACTACATGAACAGTGGTGTCTTTAAAGGTATCTAAGGCATTTCTTAAATCCTGAAAGCTAACGCCTTCAGAGTTGAGCAGTGTGAGCAACTTCTCTATGCCAATATTAGGAGGCGACTCTTCAATAAGAGCCGAAGAGGAGTAAACAATATCCCCAGGAGTAAAAAGAACCTCTCCCCCATAGCTTTCAAGGGCATTCACTTCTTCTTGAGTTTTAGGATGAACACCGTTTTTAAAGTACTCGTATCCCTTAGCAAAGTAATCGGGTTGAATTACATGGAGATTTTCAATGGGTGTGGGATTTTTATCCACTACCACGAAGTCCACAAATTCAAGGGCTGCTAAGTTAATAGCTCTTAGCTCTTCTGGTACGTATGGACGTAGCTTTCCTTTATAAATATGTTCATCACATGTCAGACTTGCCACCAAGATATCAGCCTTGTCTTTACAGTACATGAGATGCCGAATATGTCCCGGATGAACCACGTCAAAGGTGCCATGGCACATAATTACTTTTTGATTTCGGGGACGCTCACCAATGGCTTTTCTAAGCTCTTCTGCCGATTTGATTTTGCGATGAAGTTCATCAGGTCTTTTTGGAGTTAACATATTTTTCCTATGAGTCTAAGTAGTTAAACCAAGTAGCGGTGGCCTGCTGAATCTTTTGTTTGTCCCATACAGGGGCATCCTTCCAATATGAAATATTTTTCAACATTTCCTGAACCCCTTCTTCAAAACTCACCTTGGGCTGCCAGCCCACATGATCTGTGATTTTTTTGATATCCGCCCACGTACAATCGGGCTCTCCAGGGCGCTTAGGAATAAACTCTCTTTCGCCCCCAAGAAGTTCTGCCAAATAGGCCACCGATTGAGGTTTGTTAGCTCCGAGATTATAAACTTCGTTAGAATGATGAGAAGCTGCCACCTGATAAAAAGCCCGTGCTACATCTGTAACAAAAACAAAATCACGGGTTTGAGAGCCATCACCAACAATGGTCAAAGGTTGATTGGCTAATTTTTGTGCTAAAAAAACACCAAAAACAGCTCCATAAGCTCCCGTTGTACGGCTGCGAGGCCCGTAAACATTGAACATTCGAATAGAACAGACCGGTAATTTATAAACCTTGCCCCAATGAAAAACAGCCTGTTCTCCCTGGTATTTACTCAATGCATAGGGATATTCTGGCTGAATGGGAGCTGTTTCTGTGGTGGGAAGTTCTTTCGCTAAACCATAACAAGAAGAAGATGCGGCATAAACCACTTTCTTCGCTCCATGATGGCGGGCGGCTTCTAACACATGAACCGTGCCCTGCACGTTAGTAGACATATACTCTAGAGGACGTTCTATAGAAGGGACAATGTCTCCAATACCAGCAAAATGAAAAACATATTTCACATCTTGAAATAAACTATCATCAGGCTTGAGAAGACGAATATCTCTTTCATCCAAGGTGAATGAAGAATTATTTTTATGATGTTCCACATTGGAAAGACGACCGCCCACTAGATTATCAATAGCTCGGACTTCATAACCTTGGGCCAATAAAAAATCCACCATGTGGCTACCGATAAAACCAGCGCCACCAGTGACAATACATACCTCTTGAGATGCAGCACTCATTTAAACTGAACCTCTTTCATTCTTTTAATATTAAAATATCGACTATTTTCTAGACTGTCAGGAAGGTTCCCATCTTTAAAGGCAACACAAAGACTTTTAACGGCATCTTCCACCGAGCGGCGAGGGACAAAACCCAACTTCTCAGCAATCTTTTTTGAAGACACATGGTAGGAGCGCAAATCATTGCTTGGCGTGGTCTCCACAGAGATGCTGCCTTTTTCAGGAAACTCTTGTTCCACAATTTTTTTCACCATATCTGCAATCTCTGCCACTGTGTGGTTTTCGTAACCAGCATTGAAGGTTTCCCCTTGAATTTTTTCAGCAGGCATATCTAACAATTGCACATAGAGGTCGGTGATATCTTCTACATGAATATTAGGTCTTTTTTGAGTTCCACCAAAAACAGTGATCTTGCCTTTATTAACAGCCAAGTTTGTGAGGATATTCACTGTTAAATCTAAACGAGTACGTGGAGAATAACCACAAACAGTGGCTGGTCGAATGATCACTGTCACAAAGTCATCGGACTTGTGCTTTAAAAGCAATGGTTCTGTTAAACCCTTAAATTTATTGTAATCGGTAAGTGGAACAAGCGGATGCTCTTCGGTCACTTCGGGAGCCTCACTCACACCATAAACTGAACTTGTGGAGGCATAGATAAATCTTTTAACGCCAGCCTGTTTTGTGGCTACGACCAAGGGTTCAAAGCAATCAAAGTTAATAGATTTAGCGAGATCTGCGTCCAATTCAAAACTGGGGTCATTGGAAATACAGGCCAAGTGAATAACTTGGTCCACTCCCTCTAAGGCCTTTGTATACTTTGGGATATCTCGAATATCACCCTCTACCAATTCTAAGTTCTTATTGTCCAAAGGCAGACATTCTTTACCATATAAGAATAAGTCATAGACCACCACAGAGTGACCTTTGCGAAGTAATTTAGGAATAAGTACAGAACCCACATAGCCTGCACCGCCGGTGACCAACACTTTTCCCATGGAGCCTCCTATTAGAATTGGCTGGATTAAAATCGGTTTTTCGATCCTAAATCAACTCTTTATCTGAGGGAATTCATTACGGTGTTGCTGTGCATTATTTAAGACCAATAACACCCTATCCCTTGTTCCCTCTCGAGGGAAATAATAAATAAACCCTAAGCATGAACACCCTTCCTTTGATTGTGAAAGAAATGAGCTTAGAGGAACGCAGTCTCCTTTGGGATTGGCAGTCAGAGCCCTTAAAACACATTGTTTACAAGTTAGAGACAACTATTCCCACCGAAAAGCATCGCCAGTGGTTTTCTCAAATGCGCTCTAGCCAGAAAACATTTTTTTACTTTGGGTATATCGATATTTTGCGGATGGGCCTTGTGCGCTTTGACCAGAAACAAGAGGGTATTTTTGAGGCCCAGCTTTACATTAAACCTACATACTGTGGCAAAGGCCATGCTCCCACTCTTCTCCTAGGCGCCGTGCCCCTATTGCAAAAAAAGACAACCGTTACAAAAGCTTTTATTCGTGTCCCCAATACCACCAGTGCCTCCACAGCCCAATTTGAAGAAAGAGGCTTTCTTCTTGAAGATAGCAGCTCTGAATACGCATTATTCCAAATTCCTTTAGGTTCATTATGAATATTTTAATTTTGGGCCCCACCTGGAGAAATGATCCCATCAAAGAGTTCTTGGAAACCCGAGGGGATCAAGTTTTTATGTCCAATGATCGTGTGGATTTAGCTTTTGCTCAAAAGTACAAAATAGACTGGATCCTTAGTAGCGGCTATGGCCCCATTCTTAAGGACCCCCTGGTCTCTCATTACAAAGATAGAATTGTTAACCTTCACGCCACCTACCTTCCTTACGGTAAAGGCATAGGAACCACTTTTTTTGGCTTCCTCGCGGGAACTCCCGCAGGGGTTTCCCTGCACTTTATTGATTCTGGCATAGATACCGGGGATATTCTCTTTAGAAAAAAAATTGAACCAAAGCCTGATGACACCTTACGGACTTTCTACGCGACCTTGCTTGATGAGCTAAGATTATTTTTTATTGAAAAGTGGGATGATCTCCAAAATGGCCGTTACGAAAGAATTCGACAACAAGATTTGAATATCGATGTCGATTATCACTCCCGAGTGGAATCTGAAAAATTTATGGATCTCTTACCCCTTAAGTGGGACACTCCCATAGAATTTGTGAAAAAATTGGGGGCCGACTTTTCTTTAGGAAAAGAATTCTGGCAACACTACGATGATGAAATTAAAGGACTATAAAAATGGAATTAACCACTGAAAATACACAAGCGCCCTTAGCCATCCATGGTGGCGAACCCGTTCGAAAAGAAAAAATGCCCCCACGCCTTGCCGTGGGTAAAGCTGAAACAGCCATGCTTATGGAGTGCCTTGAGCACTACCACGCTAAAGAAGAAGATCCTGGCTACGATGGACATTATGAAAAACTCTATTGCGACGAATTTTCTGAATACATGGGCGGGGGTTACTCCGATGCCATCAGCTGTGGCACAGCAGGTATCTGGATTGGACTCAAAGCTTTTTCGCTGCCTCCACAATCTGATGTGCTAATTTCACCAGTAACAGACAGTGGACCTCTGGCTGCCATTATTTTGCAAGGTCATCGCCCTGTTCTTATGGATAGCGCACCTAATAGTTACAACACCGGTCTGCAACAGTTTTTAGAGAGAATCACACCCAAAACAAGAGCTGCAGTACTGATTCATGCCGGCGGTGAACCCATGGCCGATATTAACGAAATCATGATTGAAGCAAAGAAGCGCAATATTTTGATCTTAGAAGATTGTAGCCAAGCCCCTGGGGGCCACATCAACGGAGTGAAAGTCGGCGCCTTTGGAGACTATGCCGCTTACTCTACTATGTATCGCAAAAATCTAGCAGCTGGCGGCAGCAGCGGTATCACCTTCACTAAGAATCTTGATCTCTACCGATTGGGCCAAAGCCATGCTGATAGAGGAAAACCGGTATGGAAGAAGCATGAGCTAGATCTTAGAAATCCAGGCTTTGCCTTCTTTCCAGCACTCAACTTCAACTCCGATGAGCTTCGCTGTGCCATTGGACTTGCCTCTCTGAGACGATTGGATGATTGTAATGAACGGCGTCGTGCTTTTTTGCGCACATTTCTCGGATGGCTCAGTGAGAACTCCAAAACCTGCACACCCTTCAATTATCACGAAGGCATCGCCCCTTTTTATTTTCCTATTCTTGTGGATACAGAAAAACTTAAATGCACAAAAATGGAATTTGCAAAAGCATTGATGGCTGAGGGCGTTGGTTTAGGTGAGCACTATGGCTGCTTGATTAGCACTTGGCCATGGGCGCAAGAGTATCTTTCTGACAACTTTGTTAGCACCAATGCCATTGATGCAAGAGACCGTGCTTTTCATTTGTACGTTAACGAGAACTACACAGAAAAAGAAGCCATGGATATTATAAAAGCCATTGTCAAAGTTGAGAATCACTTTAGTAAATAGGAATTCTAAATATATGTTTCCCATTACCTCTTTCACAACGGCCCAAGAGACAGAACAAGTAGAGAGTTTTTTAAAGCAGGGCTATATTCTACAAGAGGTTCAAGACTTAGAGGCGCTCACTTGGTTTCGACATGCTCTCGTTGAAATGATCTGCCATAAACTAGAAAAACCTATGCCTGAAAATGAGGAACAGTTTCTTAATGAACTTCACCAAGTTCATCCTGTAAAAGACCTCAACACTTTGCGTATTCATCTGTTCAACGAATTGAATAAAACAAATTGGGCACGCCCTACTTACTACCATCTAGTAAAATCAGTTTTGAACAGTCTTGTGGGAAGCGAACTCGCTATGCAGAGTAAACTCAATCTTTCCATTCAATACCCTGAAGATAAAAGCTCTCTTTTAGAAATTCATGCAGACACTTGGTCTTCGGAATCTCCTTTTCAAGTGGTGGTTTGGATTCCCATGGTGAATGTCTATGACACAAAATCTATGTATATTCTGAATCCTGAAAAAAATCGCACAGCCTACGCACAGCTTCAGAAACTCATGAAAGAAAAGGCTGGATCACAAGCCCTTTTTGAACACTTCCAAAATGACCTCCAATGGCTTGAAGTCCCCTTTGGAAAAGCTCTTATTTTTTCGCCCAATCTTCTTCATGGAAATGTCATAAATCAAAGCTCAGAAACCCGCTGGTCTTTTAACTGCCGCTTCAAAGGTCTTTTTACACCCTACGCCAGCGTTGAAAAAAAGTTGGGGGGTTTTTATCTTCCCATCACCACCAAGGTGGTCAGTCGCATTGGCATGAATTACAACCTTCTGGATAAAGATCATGAATCCTAAAATTAGAGGTTATGTCACGAATAGAGAGTTCGGTGGCTTAAGGGTGCCAGCCCCCATTCAAAACGTATATATCCGTGACTATCTAGCAAAAAATAATAGGGAGTTTGTTTTATCTGTAGGGGAATATGCTTTTTCCAACTGCTATGTGCAGCTAGAAAAAGTGATGGATCAATTGGGTGACATTCAGGGCATCGCCATGTGTAGTATGTTTATGCTCCCCCAAGACCCCCTCCATAGAAAAAGTATTTACGAGCGAGTGATCGATACAAAGTCAGAATTACACCTCATACTCGAAAGCCTTGTTATCAAAGCTCAAAAAGACGTCGCCCTCATTGAAGAAGTCTTACAGCTGAGCCAAGTACAAAAAGACTGCCCAACAAAAATAAATCCTGAATTTTTAGAAAGTTACGAGCATGTTGACCGATTTGTCTAAATCTAGCTCCTTAGAGTGTAAGGTTTGCTCTACAAAACCCCTCAACTCTCTCCACTTTGGCACTGTGGAGTGGGGCCTCTGTTCTCATTGTTTATTTTTACAGCGATTGAGTATTCCTGAAGATCACTCTCATCTCATGCTGACAGAGTATGACTGGGGCACGAGAAGTACGACTTTTTCTGATGAAAAGTATCCTCAAGAAGTTTCGGAAAAAGAAAAACGTTGGAACATGCTTCAAAGCCTTTTTCCCTTCACTCTTCATAAGCCTATTTTAGATTTTGGCTCCGGAACTGGTCCCTTTTTAGATGTGCTCAAACAAAAAAATATTCCTGCCCTCGGCGTAGAGATTGATCCTGTGAACTCCGAATACAGTCGCCAAAGAGGGCATAAGGTTTTTACCGGCGATTTTTTAGAAATGAATTTTGGTGTCGAATCTATCTCTATGGTGAATATGGAAAATAGTTTTTTCTATGTTCAAAAACCTGCCGCTTTTTTAGAGAAAATGCATCGAATCTTAGAGCCCGAGGGAATTCTATTTTGGTCTGAGCGAGACTATCATCGCAATGCCAGAAATGTGTTTATTAATCTCTCAAGAGGACTTCAGGTTTCTTACCTTAGCAAAAATGCCATCAGAAACCTATTGGTCCTCCATGGGTTTGAATTGATCTACTACAGCAATTGGTTTGGCAATTTCACTCTCATTGCCAAAAAGACAAAGGAAAAGCAGTCTATGACAGGCTCCTATCTTCTTGAGTTTGCAATTTTAAAAACTATCAAATGGAATGACTGGATATGGAAATCTCTGCATGACACCTTGGTGACAGTGAATTCACTTTTTCGCCGCTAACCTGGGCACTGTAAGTATCATCAAGAAGCTGTTGTCTATGAACTCTAGAGATTCCTATACCCATTCTTCTTGAGCCACCACTCCACCTGGGGCATCTGCCATTCGTAATCTACATCAAGGCCAGCTTCATTTTTTAGAGGGTAAATCTTTTGACCCATCCATTTTTGTGGCAGAACACCACGATCTAAATTTTCTAAGTTTTCTGGGCGAATCACACAAAGAGCTACATCGGCAAACCATGCATCTCCCTGGCTATCACGGTCACAATTAAGATCCTTTGATTGAAAGACCGAATGAGGGACAAAAGGTTCTAGCAAACCATTGTCATTGATCTTGCGAGCCCTTAAGGGACTCCACATATTATAGCGAGAAACTGTCACTGCCGAATCGAACTGAGGGTTTTTCCTTAAAGCCTCTACTCCTTCTTTCACATGTTCAGGAGTAAAGGTTGGGGCATTACAAAATAGCATCAGCATCAACTCTGGCTTTTGACCCAAGCGCAGACAAATTTCTTCATAGCCATGCTTGTAGGCATCTTCGCCTAAAGCCTCTTTGGTACAAAGATGAGCTGGTCGTTCAATGACTTCACACTCATTTTCTCTTGCTAGTTTCATAAGTTCTGGATCATCAGTGGAAAGGAAGAGTTGATCCACAAGACCTGAGCGTTTCGCCTGTTCCATCACATACCAAGCTAAAGGACGGCCGAGAATGGGATAGGTGTTCTTGCCTGGAAACCCCACACTGCCCTTACGACCTAATAATAAACCGACAATCATATTGACCTCAAATCACAGAACAACGACGACAGGGCTCTGCAATATTTCTCATTTTATTTTTATGGGCCTGGCGGAGATCTTGATAACGCTCGCTAGCCCATAGTTCTGTAAAGGGTGTTTCTAAAATATTTCCCACGCAAAGATGAGATTTAAAATCTGTATCACAAGGATTCACTCGACCATCATGCCAAATGAACATGCGCCTCCAAAGATCCGTACAAGGAGTCAGCATTTCCTTTGGCTGAGTGGCATATATGTTTTCCCATGGATTGTAGTTCACAAAGGCAATCTGATCCACAAGACCGCCCCAATACTCATCCATCTCTCCCATGTCTTGAGTGTCATTCAACTTCACCCCTGAGACTCGAGTGATCATGGGCTTAGAACCATAATGCTTGCTACGAATATCTTGAAAGAGTTCGATGTTTTTAGTCACACGATCCAAATTACCATTCACACGAAGTTGACCATAAAGTGGCTCTTTGGCTGCATCGGCAGAAAACACCACCGTGCTAATACCGCTTGATAAAATCATATGAGCTAGTTTCTCATTCATCAGAGATGCGTTGGTGTTGATTTTTAAACCAAGAAACTTGCCTTCTGTGTATTGCAAAATTTTATCAATCTCTCGACAAACAAGAGGTTCCCCTCGAGAGGCCAAAGAAATAAAATCTACATGTCCCACAATCTGATCCACAATAACTTTAAAAGTCTCAAAAGACATGGTCCCCATATGACCGCTTTGCTTGGAAGTGAAATCTTTGTCTGTCTGGTAACAAAATACACAGCGGTAATTGCAAATAGAAGAAGGTTCAATCTGTAAATAGGGAGGGTAATCATCTAGTAAGTACTGTGAAGGGTATCTCTCATAGCGATAGCGATGAAATAAATAACGAGGCACAGACTCATCAGAAAGTAAGGCCAGCTCATCGGAACTATATTGGTTGAGTTGAAAGCTCGGCTTTTCACTCGCCCTTAGCTCCTTTTGAGCCAAACTTAAAACATGATGATATTTGTCTTTTTCATCAAAGTTTTGAAAATAAGACTCCAGAACCCGAACAGCTCTCTTTTTTTGCTCTTCCAAAGAGGATTGCGATTTGGATCTAAAATTATCAAAACTATTCTGTTTTTTATAAGTGGAGACCACGGGCTTTAATGGGGTTTCCACCTTTGGATCTTTTGTTTCCATCGATGACATAGCCCTGAAATATAACGGAAATGGACGGTAAGAATCACGGCGTAACTGACTTTACTCTTTGCGTTATGTATTGAGGCCCAATCTCATGAAGTAGAGCCCAACATAAACCATATTGAAAACCATAAATTGCAACAAAAGTGTGCCTCTCAAAGCCCATAACGGAGCTTCCCTCATCCCCACCATGGACAGCAAAAAAAACGCAGGAAGATAGGCAAAGGAAAATCGCAGAGAGGCCCAACTGGCATTTTGAGTAAAAATACCCAAAACCAACATCTGCACGAATATCAAAATGAATAGACCCAATAAAACCCAACGATAGGTAGTAAAGGATTTTAATGATCTCCATCCCCAATAGAGCAGTGGTCCCCAAAAAAAATAATTTATCACTGTGGCCAAGCCAGGAGAAGGCGCCGTTCCACCCACATAACTACCCACCACATTTTCAAAGACTTTTCTAACAATCACAAAACTATCTTTTAAATTCCATTGGTGAGGCAACAATTCAAAGTAGACAGTGTGAAGATGATTATAATAGGTCACAATAAAACGATCCCATCGTGTGAAGCTATAAATAAAAATAAGAGCTAAAACATAAACACCACTGATCAACCAACGATTGTGTTTAGCTTCGCGTATTGATTGGGTGGCCACAACGAGAGCTATAAAAAGACCCAATACGTATAAAGAAAGAATTTTATAGTCGTGGTACTGATAAAGAGATGTAAAAAGTTTTGCTGTGCTCAGAATAGCAATGATGGTTAACCAACTCACCCACGTTTTAGCATAAAATTTTTGTTTGATTGAAAATAGCAAAAGAACGAAAGAACCGCCTAAAAAAATAGGTAGGTCATCCCCCACTCCCTTGGAGACATGAAGGAGAAGGGAATAGGCAGAAAGAATCAAAGGAAATATCCATAAAGAGCTTTGATACTGAAAAACTCCTATCAGACAAAGAGCGAAAAATAAAACTCCCACCCCTAAAAGAAGAATAAAAATATTTAGGGTTTGCACCAGGCGCTCAACCTGTTTGACAGACTGAAGTTCCAACAGTCGAGCTCCACCACTGAGAATATGATAATAAAGAGCTCCTGACTCCATTGGACAGTCTGCAATCTCAAGATTTGGTTTAGCCACGCGATTAGGACAATAGTCCTCCAAAGGTTCTAAGACCCGGCGAATTTCTCGATCCGTTCGACGAACATCAAAATAATGATTTTCCTTCATTTCTCGAATGGTTTCTCTCCGAATTTCTGCAGGATCAACATGGAGGCTCTGCGCACTCAACACAGGCAAATGAAAAGTGTCATCATAACCCACAAAAGAAGGCGTCACCCACCAGTGAGTGGCCAAGAGCAACGCTGGCCATAACCAATAGAGCCAAGCCGTTTGATAAAACAGCAACCAAGCCCCCATCCCTAGTAACAATAGCTCTAAGCACAAAAAAACGATGGCCTGCTGATCCTCGTGATGGAAAGCACTTTTATAAAAAGAAAAAACACTCTGACGATATTCAAACTGTACTTGAGATGGTTGAGATCCAGAAAACACCAAAAATATGTTCTGGTGCCCTGGTATATTTATTTTTTTATCAGTTAAGGTCAAATTAGACCAATCATGATCATTCGTTATGGAAAAAGTATTTTGATAATAAACCTGCTCGTTAGCATTTGTTATATAAAAGTGAACATCCTGAACAGGTGTTTCTGAAAAATGAGCATAGATCAGTAAGCGAGAAAGACCTTCATTCACTTCGTATTCTAAACGGGAGCTATTTTCTGGAAAATCAAAGTACAACTCTCTTTGTGGTGAAAAAAAGAAAGTGGCTAAGCACAAGGCAAGAACAATCCAATGTCCCTTCACTCTGACTCCTAAGATCTAGTACTTAGCTGGTCCCCTTGCTAAAAGGCGATCCAACAACTTTGGCTTTGGTGGCATTGTATGGCTCAAAGGAATTTCTGAGGTGTTCACACAACCAATACGTAGCACTTGCTTGTCTTTTTCAGATAAAGTGCCAGGAAGTGTATGGTTGGAATAAATAAGAGGCTCACCAAAGGTTCCTACTGGGCCATACATCATACGTATAATATCTCTAGCGCTATCTGTAGGAATCCCTGCTCTATGGATCATCTCCATATCAAAAATGATGAGAGTGCCAGCTGGTGCATGAACTTCTACATAGTTATCGTCAAAATTATCTATTTCCTCTGGATTCCATGGTCGCTTCTTTCCCCCATAGAGATGACTTCCTCGCACTAACTCCAAAGCCCCACAACCAGGCTTCACATCACTGAGGTAGTACATTGCTACACAAAAACGAAAGCCTCTATCAGGTGCAATCACATTAGCATCAGAGTGCCAGCCACTAAAAACACCGGGTGTTTTTAATCTCTTACGACGAAATTCATTTTTAACAATGGTGGTGCGATAGGCACTGCAATAACTGAGTTGAATATTGGTATTTAGATATCCCTCTAAAATACCAACAATAGGCTCACAAATAGCTAATTGTACCGCATTGGGGTGTAAAGTGAGAGGTGCGTCCAACATGCACATATTGGGCTGCACATTCATTAAACCCGTGCTCCCAGCGTGGGCAATACCTGCGGAACAACGTTTTAGAAAAGAATGATAGAGATCTCCACGAAACATAGGATCCAGAAAATTTTTAACAATGACAAAACCATCTTCACGTAGGGATTTTATAGACGAAGGAATATCTATTTGTGCGTGGAACATACCCAAAGTTCTCCTAATCAAGAGTTGAAAATATGCTGATATTGGCCATATGACAACGCGATTTCGCCGAAGGAAGAAAGAGGCTGTGAATGCGACGCATTATCTGATTTATTTCCCTCTTAACACTTGTCAGTGGGGAGCCCCTACATCCAATACTAAGAGCCTATGTTTGAAGTCGATGTGCTTATTGTGATTGATAATGTTCAAAGGGAGAGTTTTGGACATAGTCTTTTAAAAATGTATTTAGAAG
>Ga0066639_10001338_pt1 | contig 21841 bp, 22 predicted proteins | sample CryGeyCG2114_010_2_FD_59504 | JGI IMG/M metagenome (GOLD analysis project Ga0066639, IMG submission 59504) | Groundwater microbial communities from aquifer - Crystal Geyser CG10_big_fil_rev_8/21/14_0.10 | ecosystem: Environmental > Aquatic > Deep subsurface > Groundwater | place: USA: Utah...
CAGAAACCTTGGTCTTCTTATGTTTATCAACCGGTATACCACGGCCATTGTCGGCAATGCGAGCTCTGTTATTAGGCAGAAGCACTACTTCTACATCATTACAAAAACCTCCCATCGCTTCATCGCGAGAGTTATCGAAAATTTCCCATATCAAATGATGTAGTCCTTCCGGGCCGGTAGTACCGATATACATTCCCGGCCTGCGCCGTACCGGCTCGAGACCCTCTAGAACAGATATATCCGACGCATCATAATGATGCGAGCCCGCAGAAGCGGGCGTTTTTGAAGCATTTTTCACGTCTTTTTCTTTGGCCATTTATGGACACATTATAGCACCCTGTAGTGAATTTTGCCAATATAAAAATATGTAAATTATCCTTAATTTACCTTGGCAAAATCTACTACGGGGTAGCAAATTTCTGCCTAAAATGCTAGCGCAAAATATGCCTAAAAACGTTGGTAAATATAAAGATAGGGGCTGTCGCTATGTCGCGAACAGCCCCTATTTGATTACTCCCCCGGAATGTAGGGGAGTGTACCCTCGGCGGTGACCAGCACGTTCGCCGAAATCGCCGCTTGAGCCACCATTTCGGCTTTAGCGGCCTTCCGCGCCTTAGACGCTTTGCGTCGAGCTCGTCGAGCCTTAGTCCGCTCGTTTGAGCCCGGTCTACCTAGTCCAACATCCATCGCTATTTCACCCCCCTTCTGTTAGGTTTTTCTTCGATCTTGACCTTTGCAAAAGATACTGACCGAAGTTTAACCCCGAGAGATCGGAGAAGTTTTTTGACGTCTGATAATTCACAGTCGAGAACCAAGAATGTCACAGCACCTTCAAGAACTACAGGATTAACCACACCAACAGAACTGTTACCAATCCCGCGTGCAATGGCTTGTTCCCGTATCGCCCTTAGGGTCGAGACATCCTTTGCTCCGTCTGCAAACAAACGAACATCAAATTCGTTGTGTAACCCATTCATAAAGAACAATCCTTTCCTCCCAATGTTTGTTTTTTGTCTTTAGGGCCACCTAAAAACAAAACCAGCTCCTTGGGTGAAGAGCTGGCTGATTTCTAAATTTGTTTTTTGAGAGTTAATTTAGGAACGGGCAAGACCTCCACCTGTTTGGTTGTGGATAATAATGCCGACTATCACATTTGCCCGACTAAAATTCATATTTCTATAGTATCACTAAAATAATATAAGTAAAGCCCAACAATTTACCTGATCTCAGCGTTAAAAGTGACCTTGGTTTTATCGACAATTTTTTCGTGCAGAATATTTATTTCCTCGTTGGTAAGAGTTCGTTCTAAAGATCGGTAAACTATACGGAATGTGTAACTTATTTTATCTTTTCCAAATTTTTTATCATCAGCATACTTATCTAGAAGTTTCATTTCCTCTATTAAATCTCCCCCAATATCGCGAACAATTTCGTAATAACTGTTTAAGCTCATATCCGAATTTACTATAAAAGAAATGTCTCGAGTGATCGGGGGGTATTTCGAAACGGGTTTGAATTTACTGTTTATGTCTTTGAACTGGCTAGTGATCCTCTCGTCGTCAGACCATAATATTCGAATATCAGGGATCCCCATTTTTATCATTGCTAAACGATCGCCGAATCCAAAAGCCCAGCCATTGTAAACTTCAGGATCTAAACCAAAATTCTTTAAGACTTCTTTGTGCACCAAACCGGCGCCATTTACTTCTAACCATTCGTTATTGAATTTTATATCCATTTCAACTGATGGGTCGGTGAAAGGAAAAGTATCAACTAAAAACTTGTATTCGATATCGTTTCCGAAAATTCCCTTAGCAAGATCAATCTGCACCTCTTCTAAATCCTTCTGGGTAATAACCTTCTTTGATTTTTTACACACATACAAACCGTCGATCTGATGAAAGGCTGGGTAATGATTGCGGTCAATCTCATCCTTGCGAAAAACAATTCCCTGAGAAAGTGCCATAATCTCTCCTTTTTCTTCTAGTTTCTTAAGAATCTCCTTGTCTTTCAGATAAAAAGACCACATGACCGTCATCTGGGTTCGCAGAACATGATTTTCATCAACGTAATAGGTATCGGTCTCTCGTCTGCTTGGGTGATCTTTAGGAGTATTTAGTAAATCAAAGTTTTCTTCAACTGTTACGACTCGAGGAAAATCAACAATATCAAAATCTTTAAACCTGGAAAGTTTTAGAATCTGATCAAATAAGATTTTAACCGGAGAATGTTCCCTTTTGGTTAAATCTGGTAAGGCCAGAAGCTTTTTAAGGCGCAGACTCTTAAAATCCATCTGTTTGTCTAGACGGCTGATAATTTCTTTTTCCTCTGGGTCATTAATAGTAAGATGTTTTCTTATTTCACTCATGAAAACATCTTAACGAAAAAAGGACAATATTACAAGATTTTGGTACAATCAAAAAATGCAAAAGAGGGATTGGGTTGTCATTTTTATTATAGTGTTGCTTGGCCTTTTGGGCTTCTATTTAGGCTGGTTAGATAACGGCCCGCGATTCTGGTAAACCTCTGCCATCTTGCAATACTCGCATTCGGTATTTTTGCCATACGAATTATGGCGGCACTCTCGGCTGGCCCACTCCCCGCTTTTTACCAAATTATCATAATCTTTTAAATCCTGCGCCAATAGTTCAAGCTCCTCCTCGCCTATCACCCTGTCGTAAAATCTTTCTTTCTCGCTCTTGGCTTCTAAAAATTCTAGCCGGCAACCCCTCACATTCGCTCGCCATTTTGGATTATTTTTTAAGAGATACGCATACATAGAGAGCTGTCGCAGAGTACTACTCATCCTGCCCTCATCATCTTTTTTTTCTACATCACTTTTTCGTTTGGGCCGGCCAGTCTTAAAATCGGTTACTCTTATTTCCCTCGAATCAAGGTTTTCAATCAAGTCAATTCGGCCAAAGATTTTAAGATGCGGAAAATTCTCGTCTTTTATCGAGATGGCTTCTTCTGTCTTGCGACCGGGTTTTATCTCTCGCAATCGTGTAAGAACCCAGTTGCTTATAATTTCAAAAATCTCTCCAGCCATTCTTTCTTTTATTGTCTTGTCCTCAATTTTTGTTTTTTCTATTTCTTCATAAACTATACTCCTGATCGTATTAGATGCAGGAGGATTCTCTAGGCCAAGTATTCTTTCAATAACAGAATGCACTGCGCTACCGAATTCTAGTATTTCGGCCGGCTCCTGCGGAAGCTGGAGCAAGTTCCTAAAGTACCACTGCCAGGGACATTCAAAAAAATTATTAAGCATTGATGCAGATACGACTCGGTTTTGATATTCTTTCGCCACTAATTTAGAAAGATCAGGGGTCGAAGATAATGTGTTTTCTTTAGTTGTTTCAATTTTTGCTTTGCGTTTAGCGAAAACTTCTTTCGGCAGTTCGGCGATCATCTTCGCCAAATCCTGCTCTCGGCCGGAGCGAGATACTCTTGCATAAGAAAGCGAACAAAAGCGCTTAGCCCGAGTCATAGCCACGAAAAGCTTGCGCTTCACCGCATCGCGATCTCTTTCCTCTAGCTTCTCTTTAATGCTTTCCGGTAGGGCAAAACCCTTCGGCCCCCCGCCCCAAAGCGACCGCTCGTCCATATGGGCGATCCAAACATACTCAAACTCTAGACCTTTAGAGGAATGCATAGTAAGCACTCTTACGCCTTTATTTTCTTCTACCTTAAGTGGCAATTCCCCGCCATACTGCTCTGCTTTAGAAAGCTCAGCAACAAATTGGCACAAAGTGATATCTGGCTTTTTTTCGATAATAGTAAGCAAAGTGGCTACGAGATCTTGGCCCGACACTGCAGTATTTCTAGGAAGTTCTTTGCCGATAGTTTCAATCAGATTTTTAAGATCGCTGTCTTTGGCGACCTTCTGCCATTTCAAAAGCTGACCCAGCCACTTTTGCGCTGGACTTTCTTCAAACAAAGAAGGGGTCGACTTAGTAGCATCTAGAGAAAATGTTTTCATGTTCTGGCTGAATAGGAATTCGTGAGCTTCTAGGGGCGCAACTCCAGAGGCCTCGTCAAAGAAAGAAATCGCTAGAGAAGAAGGGTCGCCAGAATCTAAAACCTTAAGAATCCGCATAAAAGCTTGGCCCTCTTTCTGTTCAAAAAAATTAAAAGATTGAGAGATTGAGACGGGCAAGCCTTCCTGGTGTAATATCTCAAGCGCCCGTCTGGCCTGGGCGTTACTCGGCATCAATAATGCACATTCCTCGGGTGATACCCCAGACTTTATTTTCTCTTTTATGTCCATTGCGGCCGCCAATATTTCAGCTTCGTGGGTATCGGCTTCTACTAGGGCAATGGGGTGATGCTCCCCGCTCTCGCTTTTTAATTTATCGTCAGAAAATACCGAGGGCAAGAGCGCGTGAGCCGCGTCTAAGATGACTTGGGTAGAACGGTAATTCTGAAGAAGCGGAATGAGCTTTGCGCCCTTAAAAGTTTTTTGAAAACCTTTAAAGTGGTCGATAGAAGCCCCGGAAAAGCCGTAGATTAACTGGCGATCATCCCCCACCACGAAAATGTCAGGCTTCTCTAAGCCACCCCAGACTTTGGCTAAAAATTCATTCTGCACCAAGGAAGAATCTTGGTGCTCGTCCACTAAAACATAAAGATAGCGTTCTTGGATTTCTGTGAGCGCATCTTCGGACTCTTCCACTATTTTGACCATACCCTCCAATACATCGTCGTAATCTATAAAATTCTCGTCTTTCTTTTTCTTTTCATAAACTTCTAAAAACTCGGCAACTTCTCGGGTTTTCTCAAGCCTTGCGATTGATTCTTGGGCTTCTTTTTTTAATTCCCCCTTTCGAGGCCCTCGGCTGGAAACACCGCCTTCATCATTTTTAACTAATTCGATCTCTTCATCCACTGCTTCGGCAAATTCTTCGATGCTCGTACGGGAACGCTTCAAGAGAGAAATAAGGGACCGAAGATCTTTAAAATACCGACTGCTATCCCCGCGCGGGCGCAGATACTCCCACCTACGGCTATTTAAAACCTCATCAAAAAAAATAGGCACAGCGGTATCTTCCAAGAGTTTGGGTACCGCCTCGAACCCTAAAATTTTAAAATGCTTTTCGATTAATTTCAGGCCAAAACTGTGAAAAGTAAAAATATTTACTTTCTCTCCGGCCTGCCCGATGTATTTCACCAGCCTTGCCCGCATGGCATCGACAGCTGAATTCGTAAAAGTAAGGCACAGGATACCATCGGGTTTTACATCAGTTTCTTTCAAGATGTTGCCGATGCGCAGAGCGAGGACTTGGGTCTTGCCCGTGCCCGGACCCGCCACCACCATCACCGGACCGTCGATAGATTCGACTGCTTCTTTTTGAGCCGGGTTTAGTTTATCGTATTCGCTTTCGTACTCACCTGCTAACTTAGGCATTTTTCAAAAATATTTTTGATTTCCAGAAGAAAAATCCGATGATGATGAATGTGGCAAGCGGAGAAGTATATTCTGGAATATGAAAACCGAAACTGTGCAAAATCATTATTATTCCCAGAATAAATATGGAATACATCGCGCCGTTTTTTAGATATACATATCTTTTAATATGCTCCATATTGCTGATGGTAAGCTGGCGAACCAAGACAGCGCCAAGGCCGTTACCGATCAAGATAAGCGGCACAGATAAAGTAAAAGCGAAAGCGCCGAGCACGCCATCGATAGAGAAAGTGGTATCGATAACTTCTAAAAAAAATAATTTCGATAAATCAGAACGAGCGCTGCCAAGTAGCTTCTTTTCTTGTTCTTCCGCATTTTGCTTGAACCCGTGGGTGATGAAAAACAAGCTCGAGCCAACCACTGCGCCGAAACCCATCAAGTTAGACTCTTGCAGAGCAAACCAAGCGATAACCGCGAGAAGCACCGAGACAGTAGCATAGAACCAGACGCCCTGGGACATGAAAAATTTTTCAGCCTTAGGCAAGCCCAGATGTTTATCTTCTAAGAAAAGCCAGTGTAAAAACAGAAACAAGAGAAATACTCCGCCGGCTACGAGCAATATCGGCGCTGATTTTTCTATCGATTCCAAAACCATGGGGTCAGAAGACCAAGCGGCGGAGAAAATCTGCCCAACAGAAAGCGAAGTATTAAAAGCCCAGATAATTAAAAAAGGTAGAAGCCCGCGTACCAGGAAAACCGCGATCAGTATGCCCCAAGTGAGAAACCAGCGCCTGGCGCGGGCGCTCATGGTATTCAGGACTTCTGCATTTATTATTGCGTTATCTACCGAAGATACTGTCTCAAACAATGCCAAACCCAGAATTATGAATATTGCCGACAGTGTCATAGGTTCATTCTACCCTGTAGTGAAACTTTTTCAAGTAAAAAATTCTACTACGGGGTTCTACTCCACTTTCCAATCTTTGTCCTTTTGATAGATAACGCCAAGGAAGGGGTGCGCATGCGCTTGCCGAGGTCATTCGCAATGGCGCGCACATATGTCCCACTCCCGCATTTTATGTGAAAATCCGCTGTGAAAAATCTCTCACCCCCACCCTTTGCGAGTTTTTCTCGCCAGATTTTCAATATCTCTTTCTGTCTGAAATCCCCGCCTGCAAAAGCTATGTTTTTAGCATTGCGGGCAGGACCTTTCACTTTCGCAATCCTACGCTCGATATTTTCTAAAAGTTTCTTCCTACTGATAGCGCCAATGCTCAAAAACTTCAAGCTCATCACTTTCACTTTATGCTTGGGACTTTTGACTACCCTGCCTGCACGAGCGTGGGCGAAGAGAGGCTTGCCAGCTACAGGTTTCGAAGAATACATCGGGTAGCTTTGCATAAACTCGCCTCGGAAAAATTGCAAATTCTTTTGGATACTTTTTCCTAGTTCTTTTTTGTCCATATCAAGGATTCTCCTTGATAAAATCACCTTGCCTAAAATATCAAAAGTATCCGTCGCAAAACCGAAAAGAATTTTAAATTTATATTCTTTTGAAAGTTTTAAGTATTTTTCTTTCTCTTTTGTCGCCTCGCCTGCGAGTACCAGTAGCAACCCAGAAACCAACGGGTCTAATCTTCCCGCATAAGTCATCTTTATATTTTCATATTTTTTATTTTTGGCGCGAAAATTCTCCAGCGCCCCCAAGGGCGTCTCGCCTTCTTTTTTGTTTAAGATGATTATTTCTTTCATCTATTCAATCTTGTCAGAAAAGATCACAAGTCTATTATCATGGGTTTTGTCTATCGCATTCCAATCTCCTGCGCAAGTCACAAGATTGAGGTGTGATAAACCATCGCTTGAAGTAAATATTTCTGAACCTTCGATTTTTCTATCATAACTCACCAATTTTTGCACTACAAAAGTAATAACAGCGCCCTTTCCATCTTTAATGTAAATTTTATCTCCCTTTTTTAATTTATATAAATTATCAAAAACTGCCGGTTTATTATTTTTATAACCAGAATGCCCATCAATGACAGCGCTCCCGACCTCGCCCGGACGTGGTCCTAGATTAAACCATCCAGTATTGGCAGAACCTGCTGGTGCATCCATCGCCCCAAATGAAGTCAGACCCACATGCTCAATAGCAGAATCAACATTAATAATCGGAATCTTTAAACGAATCGGAAACCCAATTATGTCTGTTTGTTTTTGTTCCAAAAAAACAGTAGTTTTTGCTACGACCTGCGCCAACCCACCTTCTACTTGATCTTGAAAAAGAAAATGAAAAATAATCAGAAAACCAGCAGACAATATAATAATAGTAATTATCAAAGATATTTTTCTGAGGAAAATTTTAACTTTCATCAATTCTATCTTCTTTAAAGATAATGTAAAACGCAACCAAAACTATGACAATATCTCCTAATAACACAACATAATTCCACAGAACATTTTCATGATCAGAAAAAAATCCAGTTCTGGGAAGACTGGGCACAGTAGCGACAACGGGGACAACTGGTGGTGGAGCTGGTATTGCATCGACAACGGAAGCCGTAAGAACAATAGGTGGCGTAGGCGGACGACGTGTTCTGCCACCTCCTCCTGATGGCGGAACAACAACAGGAGCAACATCATTATTGATAATTGTACAAGTCTTGTCTCCCCCAGCGACCAAAACTACAGTTCCGCTTGAATCACAATCTCCAGAAAAGGTTTTAGCGTAAGAAGCGTTTTCATCTTCACTTACTATATACGTTCCAGCATCGAGAGTATATAAAGTTCCAGGAGATGCGACACCGACTGCTGGACTGCCGAGAACATCAGTTCCAGATAATTTTACATATAAATTAAAAAGAGAGGCGGTGGCAATACCGTCATCATCATTAACCACTTCCTTAATAATATGAAGAGTGGCAGGGATTATTATTGTGGTGTTCACTTGCTGATCGCCACCTCCAGTACTGTTAATATCGTTTTGATGAATAATCCCAGAATTACCAGCGCTAGCTTTTAATGAATCATCAGATTGAACATCTTCAGAGCGCGCAATATAAGTTACAACATCTAAATAAGAATCAAGTTCCAAATTTGAAAGTGATGTTCGCACTAGTGTTATAGGATGAGTTATGCCATCAGGTGTAATGATAAAAGCTGTAATATCCGTAGCATCACAAGAGATAGGCACAGCGCTGGTGCCATTAAAAATATCCACACTGTAAGAAATAACATCGCCAATACGAACCTGCGGTTTATCGGTGTAAAGATTGATTTGTAAACCACTGCCACTACAAGTCTCTGGACTTCTGTGCGCAAAAACGGGATTTACCCATACCACTAATAACAAAAGCAATATTAAAATTACTTCAGAGATGCTTAAAACGCTTAAAATAGAACTGTTATTAAATTTTTTCATATAGATTTTGGCTCTCAGCAAACATTACAAACTCGGAGAAGAGTAAGTGGTATTTGTATCATATCATATGCTAACCTAAAAGTCAAACGGGCGGAACCGGAGGGATTCGAACCCTCGAGACCTTTCAGCCTACGCGCTTTCCAAGCGCGCGCACTCGACCGCTATGCGACGGTTCCGTTTCATTATTATACTCCCCCACTCTAGCATATTTTAGATAAAAATCGACATCACGACACCAGTTTTAGCACGATAAGGCCGATGATCATGATCGTCGTGCCGACGATGGTCTCTGCCCGCGGGCGGTCTTTGAAAAAGAGAAAACTGAACAAGAATACGAAGAACACTTGAGTTCTAAAAACCGAAGTCACCAAGCTCGCCTCTCCATGGCCTAGCGCCCAAAAACCAGCGATGTTGCTGAAAGCTCCAAGAATGCCAAGCCAAAGAAGATATTTTTTGTTTTCCTTAATTTGCGGAAATGCAACAGTTCTGTGCTTCCAAACCCACGGGAACATGAGCAGAACAACCATTAAATCTTCCACGACCAGAACAAAAGAAGTATTTTGAGGAAAAGTACTACTGATCGCAAATTTATCAAATACCGGCGGAGCTCCAATAAGCGCGACAGAAAGCAACATAAGCATCGCCATACGACTTTTCGCAAGAATTTTAAAAGGCTCCAGTAATCCTTCTCTGATAGAGCTAATATTTAGAACGTATACACCAAACAATGTTATACCGCCGGCCAGAAGTTCTAAGGCCGTAGGCCTTTCGCCGAGCAAGAATATAGCAAATATCAAAGAGAAAACAGGAGAAAGCGTAATCAGCGGATATACATGGCTCAAATCAGTTTCTTTGATAACTCTGTAAAAAATAATTTTCGAAACACTGTAAAAAATTACTGAGCCAAAAACCCCGACGAAGAAAGCCCTACCTAAGGCTGGTATCCCATTTTGCCAAGTAAATAGAAAAATTATGGGCGTAGATACAACCATCACCGACCAAAACAATACCCAGGGACTTATAGTTTTGAGAGTATGCTTGCTTAATACCGTATAAAGGCCGGATATCACAGCCATAAGCAGTGCCGCGTAAAACCACATTCCCAAATTATCTCACGCAACCCTGATTTACACAATTAAAAAATTCACCCTAGCATTTTCAGAAACTCGTTTTCGCTTAGTACTTTTACGCCTAATTTTTCGGCGGTTTTAAGTTTCGAGCTCATTCGAGTCTGAAGACTCTCAGAGTCTGAACGACCCGGGGCGCCAGCGACGACATACGAAGTATTTTTGGAGACCGAGCCGATAACTTTCCCGCCGAGGGCGAGGATCCTTTCTTTGGCTATCTCGCGAGACATGCTGCCGAGCGTGCCAGTCAAGACAAAGCTCTTGCCAGAGAATTTCCCCCTTTTTACCTTATCCGCTTTTTCTACTATTACTCCATTTTGCTTGAGCTTTTTTATGAAATTTAGGTTTTGTTTGTCTTTGAAAAATTGATACACGCTCTTAGACACCGCCCCGCCGATATTTTCTATGTCGTTGATCTCTGCTTCGCTCGCCTGCATTAATTTCTCTAAAGTATGAAAATGAGTCGACAAGTCTCGCGCGGTTTCCTCCCCCACGTGCAATATACCAAGAGCCCAGAGAAAGCGAGAAAGTGGAATTTTCTTTTTATTTTTTATCTCTGCGATAATATTCTCTGCCGACTTCTCGCCAAACCTTTCGAGAGTTTCTATGTCTGATTTTTCTAAAGTAAAAATATCCGCAGCGTCGGTGATCAAACCTTCATCTTTGAAACGACGCAAAATCTTTGGACCAAGTTCATATATTTCAAATACAGAAACAAAATGCTCTAAATATCTCTCGTTCTTTGCCGGACACTTCGGGTTTGGGCAAAAACTAGCAATTAAATCTTCTTTTTTGCCTATCTTTGTCCCACAAGTTGGGCACTTCTCCAGCATTTTTATTTTCTTCTCTTTGCCAGTGCGCATGCGAGTGAGCACCTCTACCACTTTCGGAATCACATCCCCCGCCTTTTCTATCACCACCGTATCGCCAATCTTTAGACCTAGCCTTTCTATCTGATCCATGTTATGCAAAGTCGCTTTAGATATGGTAGACCCAGCGACAGATGTAGGCTCGAAAACAGCAAGCGGGGTGATCACGCCCGTCCGCCCCACATTGAACAACACATCTTTTACCACGGTGGTCGCCTTCTCGGCAGGATATTTGAAGGCGGCCATAAAGCGCGGGGCTTTGCCGACGACGCCCAAAACTTCTTGTAAAGCAAGTTCATCCACCGAAACCACAATGCCATCGGTGCCATACGGAAAATCCGGCCTTACCTTCTCGAATTTTTTTATAAATTCTATCGCTTCATCTAAATTTTTGCATTTAGCTTCGAGCTTCTCCACCTTAAAACCAAGCTCGCGAAGCATCTGGTGCTTGTTAGAGTGAGTAAGCGGGTTCGCCCCTTGTAAATCATACGCTACGAAATCTAAATGCCTTTCTTTCACCAGCCCAGGGTCAAGCTGGCGCAAGCTTCCCGCCGCAGCATTCCTAGTATTAGCAAAAATTGTCTTACCCTCTTTTTCATTTTTTTTATTCAGCTTCTCAAGCATCTTCTTGGCTAAGAGCGCCTCACCGCGCACTTCTAAGTGCTTCGGGTACGACGCGCGCCTGTCTGCGCAGGCAGGCAAAACAAGCGGGATCGCATTTATCATTTTCAAATTCTCGGTAATATTTTCACCCACAAATCCATCCCCGCGCGTCGCCCCGCGAATAAACTTGCCATTCTCATACGAGAGAGACACTGCCAACCCGTCGAACTTTACCTCGCAAAAATAACTCGGCTTCGCATTCTGCGGCAGAAGTTTCTTTACTCTCTTTTCCCAATCACGCAATTCTTCGTACGAAAATACATCATTCAAAGAAAGCATTCGAGTCGAATGTTTTACTTTCTCAAATTTCTCAAGTGGTTTCCCCGCCACCCTATTCTCTCCCGCATTCGGGTCATCAAATTCCGGGTGTTCTTTTAAAAGTCTTTTTAACTCTCGGGTTAGAGAATCATACACATCATCAGTTACACCCGGATCATTTTTCGTATGATACGCTTCCCGCAAACGCGCTATCTCTCCACGTAATTTTTCTATTCTCTTTTTAGCTTCAGATTTTTCCATCCCATGCAACATCAGTAGCTTACATCTAATTCGCGTTCAATAGTGTTGTTATTAGAGTGTGCACACACATCACCGTTAACATAACCATTATTGTACCCCTTTGAAACAAAGATCGTGGTCAGCGGAGGGGGAACAGTTGACCCCTTATCTACTGTTACCGTCGCACAACCCTGCCCATTATCTCCTAAATCACCAATAGCAAAAGTCCAAAAAGACGAGAGACTCTCAGTAGGTGTAATTGAAAACCCAGCACAATTCATAGAAGGTGCCGTGGGTACATCAGAAAAAATCGTATGAGACGGGTGATCGTAATACAGCGCACACTCTATGGCGGTATCGGCAGCAAACAGGGCATTATTACTGCCTACGGCATTGGTACTAAACTTGATCTCTCGAAATGCAATGTTAGAAGCCCCCAACGCCATAGCAAGAAGTATTGCTGATATAGTAACCGCAAAAAGTATTACAAACCCAGAACCAGAAAGCTTTCGCTTTCGGTACTGGGCAGGCCCTCTTTTTTTGTGTTTTTCCTCTTGCATCACTCTGTAAATATTATTTAATACCAATCAAACATATTTTCTGAAAAAATTACCCTGTGTGCACCTGAACCCCAAGAAACTTCTGAAAATATTTTCACCTCATCTGTACCGAGGCCGGTACCATCAGCCCATATTTTTCTAGTAAAGCCAGACGAAATACCGGAAAAATAAGGGTCGTAGCCTTGATCGCTATTTATGTATAATTTGCAATTACTGGCATCAGTCCCGCATGGGAATAAAGGCGATGATAATGGGTCAAGATATGGGTCAAAGCCGCATCCTTCGCCACCAGAAACACACTTTGGCAACAATTCACTTTTAAAATCCGAAAAGCTTTTATTATTATTCGGAAACAGCATATAGTTATCTCTCTTGTTGCGCAGATACTCTATACCCTCCTGCGCTAGGTACGTAGCCGTAACTTTCTGCTTGGCAAAATTAGCCCCGGCAATACCAGAAGCTAGAACCGACATCAAACCTAATATAGAAACAGAAAAGATAGAAATGGCAACGAGCATCTCTACTAAAGTAAACCCGGTAGTGAATTTTGGCGAAGCACCTTCGGTGCGCGATGAAATCGCATCGCCAAAATCTACTAACTGGGTAAACCCTCTTTTTTTGTTAATTTTATTTTGCATCATGGTACATCAACGAATCGTTGGGTTACAGAAGTTTGTAAAGAAAACGGCGTAGTTCCTCCTCTGGGTGTCTTTATATTTCCCACAAGCCGGATAATCACATAGGGCTGTCTATCGTCATTTGGCTGGGTCCCTGATATTATAAAACTAGTCTCACCAAACAAAGTAACTTCGTTTGGTGTTAACTGATAATATTTGTTTGGTATTGTTAAAGAATTATAGGGCGCTTCGGTTGTTTTCATAAGCTTACCATCGCCATCTACATAATAAACCCACTGATCAGTGGGATCACTAGAATTCCCATCTTGGTATTCAAACGCAATCCCCCAACAGTTCCCGTCTGACGGAATAACAAGATCAGAGAAACCAGAAGTATCATTTATACAATGATAACTGTACCCAGTACGCAGATTATTTGCCATATCCTCCATAGTAAAACTCAAGTTGTCTAAAACAGAGCGTAGGTTAGCAGACTTGTGGTGTGCTAAATTAGCATTAAGCAGGGCGCCCATACCTATCACCACTACTAATAAAAATATAGAGATAGCTATCATCATCTCGATGATTGTAAAACCGAAATTTGATTTTAAATATATCCTTCTCATTTTTTTAATTTATCTGTATTCTGCCGGCAGTAGATAATTTAATGACAGACTTGGTATCTGACGTGCCGACAGTAATTTTGACATAATTAGTATCTATGGGGTTACCACCAGAATCAACAAAATTCGCTCGCACATCTGGTCTCTTAAAGGTTATAGACAAACCGCCAGAGATAGGAGAACAAGAATCATTACTATTACAACTTTCTATTGTTTTTATCTCATAATTTTTAGTAAGGGTCACCTTCTCCATGCATTCCCCATTACAAGCAATAAGTGTCCCATCATAATTATTGTCTGCTGAATTAATAGAATTAATAAAATAAGCAAAATCCTTTAAGTTAGAACTGTCGAAATAAACTCCATATGACGGCTTCCAAGAATCATATGGAGCTCCGGTGGCCGGCAATACACCACTAGCTGATGACTTTTGCGCTTCAGATATTTTTAGAGCAATATCACTTGCGAGATTCTTTACATCTACCCTTGCCTGGAATCTACCATAGTTGAACATTACAACAGCAGACATGGTAGCAAAAATAGAAAGAACCACAATAAGCTCGACGTAGGTCATTCCTCGACAATACTCGGAATGACCCTGAGTCTTTATCGAATGGGTCATCCCCGCATTTAGATTTTTAAGTTTTTTTGTTTTGTTTCTCATCTACCAAAAGCCAATACCAAAAAAATTTAAGCTAAAAATAAGAGCAAGAAATGCGCCTAAAACCAGAAATGGTGCGAAAGGTATTTCGCTTTTCATATGCACCCTCTCTATTTGCTTGTATTTAGATACGACGATCATAATAATTCCTACGATCGCTCCGAACCAAAAAGCAAGCACCAAGGAAGATAGAGACATGGCCAGGCCGAGCATCCAACCTATACCCAAGGCAAGCTTGCCATCCCCCAAGCCCATCCATCGGCCCGAAGATATAAGCCAAAAGAAGACAAAAGGTAGAGCAATAATAAAACCAGAAAGAAAATCTAACCCACTTGGAATATGAGGGTAAATAACCATCGAATCCAGCCCAGGAGATAAGAAAAATAGTCCGATAAAGGCAAGAGCTCCGAAAATTAAGGAAAGTATGTCAGGAATAATCTTGTGCCGAAGGTCGTAAACAGCTACAATAAGAAGTAGAGAAAACATCACAGCATAATATGAGAAAACTATCGCGAATATCGGAAAGTCTGAAGAAAATACATTTTGAAATTTTAAAAATAAGGAAAGAAAAACGATACCAGAGATTAGCTCTACGATCGGGTATTGGATTGAAATCTTTGCCTTGCAGTGCCGGCAACGGCCCCCGAGACCCAAAAAACTAAAAACCGGTATTAGTTCGAACCAAGACAAAACATGCTGGCAAGACATGCACCCACTGCGCCCGCCAAAGGTACGATCGGTATTGAGCCTTAAAATAACTACATTCAAGAAGCTACCAATAATAAGGCCAAAGACAAAAAATATGGCAGAAAGCAAAAATGTCATACCCTAATTGTATCACAAAATAGAAGAAAATATTTACCTAAAATTACTACGGACAGGTTGTCCTGGCGCCAAGAGATGTTCCAGATATTGAGCCCTGTCCTGATGCATCAACACAGAAATACTTACTAGTATCACCCACAAGCCTGACTTGTGCAGCCCAAGCATTACTACCAACATTTGCACTATGATCGCTGGAATAGCTATCAATACTGTTTAAAATTTCTTTTACCTTAAGGTCTGAAGAGGTCCAATTAGCACCGTCAAGTACATTAGTAAAATCACCACCCGCAGCAGCTAAACTTACTTGATTCGCCAACGACTTCATCGCTGATTGCAGAGTTGAATCGGCCCCCTGATTTCTAATATAACTCAAAGACACAAAAACAATTACACTAAAAACACCTATGATAATAAAAACCATTAAAAACTCTAAAACTGTAAACCCACCTGAGGCATTTACATTACAAACCTTACAAACAGAATTTCTTTTGAATTTTCTTTTCATAGTTCATAATATAACATAAAAATTAAAATCACCAACCAATTTTCAGAAAAAAAGCCACCCAAAAGGGTGACTTTTTTCAATCAGAATCTCTGTATCCTGAAAAATGACTAACAGCCAGTAAAGGTGACAGACGTTTCTGTAACAGAAGACGCAGTACAATCACCAGCACCACCAGATACAGGAGGTATTGATATTTCAAATGTACCATCCAAAGCGCAAGATGTTGTAACTGTTGCTGCACCATGATGAGTTGTAGCTGCACCCGCCGCTGCAATCATCGCTGCATCAGCTACAGCAGATGAACCATCACAAAGGGACACAAGGGCTGGCTGAGCACTCGCCACTTCTGCTTTATACGCTCCTGCTTGGGCTTTCGTTCTAGCACTATTTAGCGATGCCAGAACAACAGAAGCCAAGATGCCGATGATGGCAACAACGACCAAAAGTTCAATTAACGTAAAACCTCTTTTAAATTTCATTATTGATTAAATAATTACTATTAATAATATCGACTCCCGCCTGAATAATTAGTCGGGCAGGTAATTCTTATAATACGCTTTCATTATATCACGCGATGCAAAATTTTTAGGCAAGCAAGTTATCCACACCCCTTTGCTAAAGCTTCGGAGTGCAGGCACCCCTAAAACCAGAGGGTTCAGGGCAAGCACGGCTAGCTAATACTCCCTGCCAAATTGTATATAGGTATCAATACCGACACAAGCAATATTCCTACTCCAAGACCCAAAACCACTATCATTATCGGCTCGATAAGCCCCACCAGAGTTTCAATAGCACCATCCACCTCTCGTCGATAAAAATCAGTAAGAGTTTTCAAAATATTACCCAAAGATCCTGCTTCCTCCCCCACTTGCACCATCTGCACCATGATACCCGGTATCTCTTGTTTATACTTTGAAAAAGCGACTGATAAAGTGAGGCCAGACTTTACCCCATCTGCAACATCTTTCAGAAGTTCCCGATAAGTCCTATTACCCACCACCTCGGCAGTGATATCTATCGCTCGCACAATCGGCACCCCAGAAGTAAGCAAAGTGTTCAAGTTGTCTGAAATACGAGATAAATACAGTTTTTGGTATAAATTACCCACAGCTGGAATCGAAAGCTTCACAGAATCAAGATATTGCTTGCCTTTCTCAGTCACAGACATACGCCAAACCCAAATACCGAGAAGCACAAAGAAAATTAGCACAAAAAATCCATAATTGACGAACAGGTTTGAAGTGCCTATCACCATCTTTGTATAAAATGGAACATCTTGCCCAGATTCGGTTATGATGGAAGAAAGTTTCGGAATAACTACCACAAACATAAGAATCATAACCACGATAAAAGTAATAACCACAAAAACCGGGTAAATAAGCGCATTCTTTGTTTTAGAGGTAAGGGAATATTGGCGGTCAAGATAGTCAGCCAAATATAAAAAAGTCTGATCTAATTTACCGGTCTCCTCGCCCACCTTAACCATATTTATATAAAAATCAGAAAATACATCGGTATGTTTAGCGAGTGCTCCAGAAATAGAGACACCAGCTTGGATATCATCGCTGATAGCCACCAGCTTCTTTGCCAAAAGCTGGTTTTTTGTATTGGCCGCCAACATAGAAAAAGCCTTAAGAGCAGACACTTGGGCTTCAAACAAAGTAGAAATCTGGCGAGAAACAATAACTATGTCTTTGTTAGAAACCTTCTCAAAAAAAGATTTAGAGAGAATTGATTGTCCTTCCCTGGTTTCATCCTTTATGGAGAGTATCACCAAACCCCTCCGCTGCAAGGCGCTGATCGCCATATCACGACTCGGCGCATCTATTTCTCCCTCCTTATTCGAACCGTCAGGATCTATTGCCTTGTATTTGAATAACATCCCAGTACTAAAAATTAATTATAAACACTTATAATTATTGAGCCATCCTCTCTAAGCCTTTCGGATTTAGAGAAAATTGATATGCGCTTTCTATCGATATTTCTCCGGCGCGCACTAATTCCATAAGCGAATGGTTAAGGTCGATCATACCTGCTTCGGTACCCGTCTCAATAACCACATCTATTTCATGCGTACGCTTCTCGCGAATTAAGTTTGCTACGGCATTGTTGTTGAGTAGTAGTTCATAAGCCGGAATAAGTCCCCCAGCAACTCTGGGCACTAGCCTTTGCGAGAAAATACCCAAAAGCGATGAAGAGAGCTGGGTTCGAATCTGGTCTTGTTGTTCACCCGGGAAAGCATCGATTATACGATCGATGGTTTGAGAGGCATTGTTAGTATGAAGAGTTGAGAACACTAAATGCCCAGTCTCGGCAGCGGTTACCGCGGTGGCGATAGTTTCAGGTGTGCGCATTTCACCGATCATTATCACATTCACATCCTCGCGAAAAACTGATTTGAGCGCAGTATGAAAGTCATGAGTGTCTATCCCCACCTCTCGCTGGCTGATCATCGACTTATTTGGTACGTATACATGCTCGATCGGATCCTCAATGGTAACTATATTTCTAGCTTGTTCATTGTTTATGAGATCAATCATTGCTCCCAAGGTTGTAGATTTTCCTTGACCAACAGGACCCACAACTAAAAAGAAGCCCTGTTTCTTGCGAGAGATATCAGCCAGAATTTTTGGCAAATGTAATTCTGCAATAGTCTTTACTTTCGAGACCAGGCGAAACACCACACATGCGAGGCTTTTTTGAAAAAAAGCATTACCCCTAAGACGCGCCTCTCCGCGGAAATCATAAGAAAAATCCGCTTCCTGATCCTCCATAAATTTGCCCAGCTTATCCTTGCCCATCGCTTCACCCAACATACCTAAAACGTCTTCTTGAGCAAGCACTGGTTGTTTCACTAAAAAAGTAAGCTCTCCCGCTACGCGAATTACCGGCACTCGGCCGGCACCCAAATGCAGATCTGAACCATTCTCGCGAATGACAGTCAAAATAAGTTCTTCTAGTTTTTGTTTGTAGTCCATTTTATTGTTGTGGAAGTTTTACGTTCTTTGATAAAATATCTACCACCTGATTAATAACCTCAACCGGAGTAGAGTTTGCCTTGATGATGTATCCGGCAACACCCAAGCTGCGACCTCGATCTATATCCTGTTGTTCACTTTTGTTTGATAAAATTATTTTTATAGCATTTGGCGCCAATTTTTCCTGATTGATTTTCTCCAACATTTCAAAACCATCCATCTCTGGCATAATGATATCTACTAACATTACATCAAACTTTATATTGCCTTTTATTTTCTCTAGCCCTTCTCCCCCACTTCCCGCCGTATATACCTCAAAATTGTTCTGGCTAAACTTGAGCGCATACATATCCAAGAGAAAACTGTCATCGTCTACTATTAAAATTTTCTTCTTTTCTCCTTCCATCCCTTTATTGTACCATATTAATCATTGTCGTTGGCAAAATTATACACCTCGGTAAAGGGTATCACGCCGTCTACGGCCTTAAGCATGGCATCCTCTTTCATGGTAAGCATGCCTTTCTTGCGGACCACTTCATAAATCGCGCTATTTACAGGGTTTTTCAATATCACTTCTTGCAACTCCTTGTCTACCTTGAACATTTCAAATATGGCAACACGTCCCCTAGTACCAGAAGGACATTCATTCGAAGCTACAGTGTCATACATCTGGTCTTTAATATTAATTGACTTCTTAAATTCAGCAGGCAAGTCGCGAAACTGCTCTTCTATTTGCATCTTGATGCTGTTATCCATCGGCACTAATTTGCGCGAACTTTCACAGGTCATCCTAGCTAAACGCTGGGCAATAGAAAGAATAAGGGTTGGCGCTATCAGATATGGGTCAACACCCATATCTACCAAACGCGGCACCGCTCCGATCGCATTGTTGGTGTGCAGAGTAGAGAGCACCAAGTGACCGGTCAGAGCCGCTTGGATAGCCAGCTGGGCCGTCTCTTTGTCACGAATTTCTCCTACCATGATTATATCTGGGTCTTGGCGCAAGATTGAACGAAGGCCAGAGGCAAAAGTATATCCAATCTCCGGCATCATCTGAGATTGGTTAATACCCGGCATATGGTATTCTACTGGGTCTTCTAGAGAAATAATATTCTCTTCTTCTTTATCAAGCTCATTCATCATTGAATACAAAGTAGTGGACTTTCCGGAACCGGTGGGACCAGTGATTAGTATCAGACCGTACGGTTTCTTGAGCGCTTCCTTAACTAATTCTAGATTTACTTTAGAAAGCCCTAATTTGTCGAGCGGTTTCACGCCTTTCTCAGAATCCAAAATACGCATAACCACTTTTTCTCCATAATACGATGGCATAGAGGAAACACGAAAATCAATTTTTCGCCCATCAATGTTAGTAGAGAAAGATCCGTCTTGAGGTTTTCTCTTTTCATCCAGCTTTAACTTGGCCAAAACCTTGATACGAGCAACTACTCCGCTGAAAATGTTTTTGGGTAAAACAATACTAGTATGTAAAACACCATCTACGCGAAAACGCACTCTGACTCTTTCTCCATCGAATTCAATGTGAATATCTGACGCTCCTCCCTCGATTGCATTTCTGATAATCACAGCCACAATTTTAATGACCGGAGCATCCTCGACTATCTTCATCTCATCCGACTTGACACTCTTCAGCTGTTTAGAGAGAGTATCGCTACTTACGCTTTTTTCTTCTTGGCTTATTTCATCCAGTGCCTGATCAACCTGACTGCCCATACCCTTATAGCTCTCCATCACGCCATCGTAGTCACTCTTTGAAATAAGATATACTCGAAAAGGTATGCCGAGTTTGGCAGATATAAACTGCAGGGCATCCATAGCCTGAATATTTTCGGGATCAGTCACACCGACTTCGAGTACACCATCTTTGAGTTCAATTGGAACGAAACGGTAATGAGCAGCCGAATCTTCTGAAATATACTTGAGCGTCTCGAGGGCTAGATCGTTCTTGCTTACTTGTCTTATTGGAATCTGAAGATATTTCCCTTTTGCTTCGAGAATTTTTTCTTCAGCAATACCAGATTCGATTAAAGTTTGTTCTATGTCTCCCCCGTATTTTTCTTCGGCTCGGCTTTTTATATCTCCAATCTGGCTTTGTTTAATTAAGTTTTGTTTAACTAACTCTTCTAAAAAACTCATAGCAAATTATGGCAGTGTCGGCAGGCCTGATCCTCCTGTACTTGACCCCCCTGTGTCTGAATTTCCCCCCGAACCAGAAGTATTAGAGGTTGTTGAAGAGGCTGGAGGGGTTGCAACAACATCAGAACCTATTGGGGCGAATGGATTAGGTCTTCCTTCAGTGCCATCCGGTGTAAGAGTGATGCTATGCGATCCATCTAAGCTTTGAAACGCTATATCGGAAAAAATAGAATCATCTAATTTAATTTCTTTTACAGACAAAAGCAGATTGAGAAAATCTTGAGTTGCGCTATCGGCAGACATATTACCGGCCGGTGATGCAGTCGCTATAGCAGAAGACCCTGTAGAAGATACCAGCGCGCTACCATTATCCTGCGAAGGCTTTTTGAAAAAGAAAATATATGCCGCCACAATAATCGCGAAGACCAGAAGGAATATTATAATGTTTTTTACTTTCGGCATATTTTTAAAATTCTAATTTTTTAACCAATAAGTTTTAATCGTGAAATCGTAATTGTAAGACTCAGAAGATGACGAAGACAAAGAAGCCCCGGATGCGCTTCGGCTAGTACCAGTACCCGAAGAGAAGTTTATAGAAGACACATCTACAATGCGAAGATTGTCTTCTAGATCCCCAAGGAAATTTATAAAATTGCTATAAGTGCCATTAGTAGAGAATCCCAAATCCCATACTCCATATTCTTCTGGCGCAGTTTGAGACACGCCTCCGCCCTGCGGAGCTTTAGTGGTCCCAGATTCATCCCCAGCTTTCGCATCATACTTCACATCCTTAAGCACCATGCCATAAGGCAGGGCTATTTGTTCGATCTCAAGTATTAGACGGATATTGTCTATATTATCGGGCAAAAGCTTGTCTAATTTCATCACATCAGTCGGATCAAATGCATTTTCTTTCGAGGTCAGCTTATCACG